>Ga0224510_10000008_pt1 | contig 175203 bp, 138 predicted proteins | sample SF_May12_sed_USG_FD_170161 | JGI IMG/M metagenome (GOLD analysis project Ga0224510, IMG submission 170161) | Sediment microbial communities from San Francisco Bay, California, United States - SF_May12_sed_USGS_4_1 | ecosystem: Environmental > Aquatic > Marine > Sediment | place: USA... | reverse complement strand
TTTCGGCTGCATCGAAAATCACCAGAAATTGGAGGGTAACACTGCAATATCCTGCAATTCATAGTGATATAAATCATCTGTTTTATCAATAAAAATCAAACTGTTATGTGTTTTTCAGGGCCGACTAGCTATGGCAAGCATCTCCGTGTGGATCATGGCCGGAACGAATTCGCCAGGGGCAAAACCCATATCAACGGTATAGAGGGCTTCTGGGGCTTTGCAAAGTCACGTCTCACACGATTCCGAGGGGTGAGCCAAGCCACCTTTTTCTTGCACCTCAAAGAGTGTGAGTTTAGATTCAATTACCGTGACCAGAATATGTATCGGGTGATCCTAAAAATCATCCGGAAAAATCCTCTGTTCTAGTCATGACCCTTGTTTGTTATTATAATATTTACTCGGCTATGCGGTGCTATTTGGCGCCGGTAGGCAGAGTTCGAAAAAGGCGGAAACCGATATCCTGCCCTGCTGATTTTTTCCCGTAGCGGTATGCTTCTGGTATCCGAAGAGGAGACTCCAGAAAAGAACCGCCACGAATTACTCGTATCTCACAATTGCCTTTCCAGCAGTCATCTACCCACTCCCAGACATTTCCTGTCATATCATATAATCCATAACCATTGGGGCGCTTCTGGCCGACAGAGTGTAGCCCTTCGCCACCCCACCAAGCAACATCTTCGATATCGTTACCCCCGCAATAAGCGGTTTGCTTCCCGCCGTAGCAAGCATGTTCCCATTCAGATTCAGTGGGTAATCGATAATTTTGCCCAGTAATGTTATTTAATTGAGAGATATATTGTTGGACTTGCTCCCAGTCCACGCGTGTAACTGGCCTGTCATTCTTCGGGATTGTCCAGGAGTCATGCGCGTCATGCGCATGGTTGTCCATTACCATATCCCATTCTGCCTGAGTAACCTCATATTTGCCTATAGCGTACTTCTTCCCCGGTATCACGACCATTTCAGGGCAAGTCGGACAGTCCCGAAAGCTCTCACTTTCAGCTTGTGGGCCAGGCTGGTTCAATTTTGGCATGGATTTTCTACTTGGGGGAAAGTGCCCATTGTTTCGCTCTCCTGGAGCAATGGGAACGTTAGCTTTCGGCTCAAAAATTCTGATCTTCAGGTTACGCTTAGCAACATGCCTTAGACGCTCATGTGGCCCGTAATATCTCCAATCAAAATACAGATAACCATTTTCGGAATGGAGGGAGGATGTGTCCATAGCGCCTGCGTAGCCGCTTAAATCTTCAGGTTTTTGGAAACTGATACGATAAAGGAAATCCCCCGATGTGGTATATTTTGTCAGCACTAGTTTGCCAGGTTGTTCACGGAGAGCAAGGAACCAAACGCCCTCCTCTCCGCAAATTCTGGATGCAGCAAATTCTCCGTATGGAACTTGTTTCAGCCCTGTTGGATCGAGGACAAAGCGATGCCCCAACGACGTATCTCCCAGGTTCGCCCATTTGAATAACTTGCTACAGCCGGGACCGGATTTTTCATCAATCGCTAAACGAGCGAACTCATCGTTATCCATCGGCCATTCTACCGCGTAGTCAGTTGTTTTCAGGATTTCTAAAGCAACTTCTTGCGGAGGAGATAATCTTTCGTAAGAATGTGGCGGTGATTGTTTGCCTGCTGGAGATTGACCATTGTTTCGTTCATCTGGAGCAATGGGAGCGTTAATTTTTGGCTCAAGGAGCCTAGCGGCTAGAAGACGTCGGACATAGTTCGTCCTCCCGAACTTGTTATATCTCCAGGCAAAATACAGCGACCCTTTTTCTGAACGGAAGGAGGTCGGTACCACCCCGCTAAAGGAGTGGGGCACAGATTCAGGTTCCTGAAAGCTGATGCGATAAAGCAAATCTCCGGAGGTAGTATACTTTGTAAGCACTATTTTTTCGCGTTGTTCTTTATTAGACATGAACCAAATGGAATCCCCTTCACAAAGGCGGGTTGCCTGAAATTTATTATAGGGGACTTGTTTTTGCCCTGTTAAGTCATTAGCAAAAAATTCACCCAACCCCTGATCTTTCCACTCTTTTGGCTCCTTGATGGAACTGTTACACGAAGTGTCTTTATTAGATATAAAATACGACATTTCGTCATCACTCAGTACTCTTGCGGGAGTGTAATCCTTTGTTTCTAGGATTTCTAAGGCAACTTCCTGCGGAGGAGGTAATTTTTCGTAAGACTGTGGCTGTCGGGGCGCCTGAAGTTTTTTAGCTTTGTTCCATATCTCATAACTTCTTGGTATCTTCGACTGAAAATATCTTTGCGATGACCTCTCCTTATCTTTAATTTTTGTTAAAACATTATCAACTGATAAATCTCTAAATGGTCTTCCTGTCTTACGTTCGATTATAGCTTCCTCTTGTCCTCCAGGTATTACTTTTGAAAATACTGGGTAGTCAGGAGAAAGATTGGCATCTAGCAAGATGGTCGGAAATTGTTCGACTGGTATCTCTACCCATTTTCCCCATCCCCCACTTTGATATTTGAGAAACATATAGGGAAATTTATCGTTATCTATAATTTTCTTTTTTGTATTGTCAATATGTGGTCGTCCAACAACGACTAGATATGGTACCCCCTCAACAATGTCAAGCATGACAGGATTAAAGTATTGTTCTCCTTGCCATGTGATTTTTTCTTTAGAATCCGGATGCTCGAAGTTCAGCCGAAACCTGTCTGGACTACTCTCAATATAGGGATGCGGAACTATAAATGGCGTTTTGAAGCCAGCTTCCAGTGTAGAATCGACCTTCCGTGTTACCTTGATGATTCTTCCATCATGTAATAGTGCATCTTCACTCCAATGTTCTGCGTCTATCTGCAGGCTGGATGCTGTTCCAGGCATGGCAAGAAGTATCAGCAAAACAGCACAGCGGAATATTCGCGTAAAACTCAATATGTTTTTCATGCGTTCCTCTGGCCTCCAGAAGTACGAATCACCCAACACCTACTAGCACACGCAAGGAGCATCTCATGTGCTTCGTCTACTTGTCAATACTGAAAACAGCAAATAAGTCTTCTTTTAATACCTTCTGCTTCGCCTACTTTGAGTCGTTGCCACACGACGCGACGACGAATATTCAATATCGTTTTTTTGCGATATGCATCGACGGTGTTGTTGCTCATTGGCCGGGCCGCAGACCGGGCAGAGGGAAACACGTACCTGCCTTTCCCGGTGAGTTGGTGCAGTTCTCGCAGGATCGCCACGGCCTGACTTGAAAGCGGGACAAGACGGAGAGCGCATGCCACCACGAAAGAACCTTGGTACCCTGCCAGCATTCTGAGTAAGGGGGCAATAGCCTTTGGGTCGGTAGGGGCGGCCATGTGCTTTGGCTGGACCGGAGGAAGAGCGCCACGCAGGGCGCTTACCGGGGCGCTGGTGGCGTGTCCGGTTGCCACGGCATATCGGCTATCTGACCGCAGACAATCTTGATCCTGTATGCCGTTTCCAGCGTTCGCGATTCAATGCGGCGCAGGACGGCCAGCATTTCCGGCGGGGTGATCTCGCCAATGGGTCGTGCGCCGATATAAGGGAAAACGTCTTTCTCAAGGCGGGCCATGATTGATGTGGCGTGAACCTCTGACCATTTCGGTAAGAACCGGGTGTGCCATTCACGGGCCACAGCCTCAAAGCTCCCTTCTCGTGACAGTGTGGCTTTCGCTACTTTGCGGACTGCGGCGGGGTCTATGCTGTTTGCAATCTGGCTATTGGCCTTGTCGCGTTCTACCCTAGCCTGCGAGAGTGTGACCGCAGGATATTCGCCAAAGGAAAATGAAGTTTCTTTCTTGGCAAATACTGCTCGTAACTTCCACCACTTTTTTCCGCTAGGCTCAATAACCATGAACAGGCCCGCACCATCCCGTAGCTTGTAGGCCTTGCCCCCTTGACGGCAAGCTCTGTAGCAGATTCTTGGCGGTTTTCGGCATGGGTAAACCTCGATATGGGTAAAGGATTTAATGGGTAAGACCTTTACCCATATCGAGGTTTACCCGTATTGCAACGGATTTCCCCGAACATCACCGGACGCAAAAAAGCCCACAACCTTTATGGGGTGTGGGCTAGATGGACTTAACCGGACGTTGCCGGATTACTTTCTGGCTCCCGGGGAGGGATTCGAACCCCCGACAGGGTGATTAACAGTCACCTGCTCTACCGACTGAGCTACCCAGGAACGAAAATGAACTGAACGCGGGCAATATAGCAACTGCATATCAGGGCGTCAACAATTTTAGAAGCCGTTGCGAAATATCTATGACTATGATCCTTTCGGTAAGGGTATTTATGCCGGGCACGGCATTTCAACACGATTAACACCGCTAGTCATGAACAACGAGTAAGCTGACATAACCATATCAAAAAACAATTCTCTTGACCAGGCACGGGGAGAGTGCTAATAAAGCAAGTTCCTATCAACGTCCGTCGGGGCGTAGCGCAGTCTGGTTAGCGCGCCTGCCTTGGGAGCAGGAGGCCGGAGGTTCGAATCCTCTCGCCCCGACCACCTTTTTTCTTCCTTTCCATGATTTCCCCCCACTTTTTGATCCCCTTTGGTGATGATATATCCACAAGTTTACCGTGCTTGCGTCAATAAGTTGTTTCAGCGAAGCGTATTATCATTTATATTTGTTGTCCTTGATTTAGAATCAAAAAAGAGATTTTCATCCGATAGTGACCTGACAGGCCGCTAACACGCCTGTTTTGCGTCGAAATGGGGATTTTTGTTCGAGGAAGAGCGCATGGATATACAACTGGAAAAAATTACGGAAAAAGAAGCAAAGGCCAAGCCGGACCAAAACGCCCTTGGATTTGGCAGATATTTTACCGATCATATGCTGCTCATGTCCTACACCGAGGGCAAGGGCTGGCATGATCTCACGATCCAGCCATACCGGAATTTTTCCCTGGACCCGGCGGCCATGGTTCTTCATTACGGTCAGGCCATCTTCGAGGGGATGAAGGCTTACCGGGGCAAGGATGGCGGCATTTATCTCTTCCGGCCGGCGGACAATATCGAGCGGATGAACATCTCGGCGGCACGTCTGTGCATGCCGCAACTGCCGGTGGACGAGGTCCTCGCCGCGTTGAAAGAGCTGCTGCGGCTTGATCATGATTGGATTCCCACGGCTAAGGGCGCCACCCTCTATATCCGGCCCACCATGATAGCCACCGAGGCCGCCCTTGGGGTGCGTCCGGCAAAACAATACCTGTTCTTTGTTATCCTGAGCCCGGTTGGGGCCTATTATCCCGAAGGCTTCAACCCGGTCAAGATATATGTCACCGACAAATATGTCCGCGCCGTGCCCGGCGGGGTTGGTCATGTCAAGGCGGCAGGCAACTATGCCGCCAGTATCATGGCGGCGGTGGAGGCCCAGCAAGCCGGATTTACCCAAGTGCTTTGGCTGGACGCGGTGGAGCGGAAGTACATCGAGGAAGTCGGCACCATGAACATCTTCTTTGTAATCGGTGACGAGATCATCACCCCGCCGCTGGGGGGCAGCATCCTCCCTGGGGTTACCCGTGACTCGGTCATCCGGATGGCCAAGAGCTGGGGGCTTGCGGTGGTGGAGCGCCGGATAACCATCGATGAGGTTCTGGCGGCCCAGGAAAACGGTTCGCTCAAGGAGATTTTCGGCACCGGCACCGCCGCAGTGATCTCGCCGGTAGGTTCTCTTCATTACCAGGGGCGGGATTGCCTGATCAACAACGGGCAAACCGGCACGTTGTCCCAGAAACTATTTGATGAAATGCTGGCCATCCAGTACGGGGCCAAGGAAGACCCTTACGGCTGGGTGATGCGGCTCTGAGTTTTTTGCCGTGGATGAAAAATGGGCTGCTGTCAGGCATGCTGCGTAACTGGCTGATATTATTTTGTAAAAAAAGTAAACAGCCGCTCTTGATTTTTCAGGTCCCGATACATATTGTGTGCCATCAAGGCAGGAAAGCGCCGTGCGGAACGGTCTTCCCTGCCGCTTTATTTATGATGTGAGCCGTTACGAAATAACTATTTACTGTAACCGGTTGCTGGACACGGCAGGTTTAATGTTACGGTTATTTTTGCACGACGGCTTATGGGTCGGGAAACGTTTCGGGTGCCTGTTGCCCGCTGTTTCGTTTCGTAGTTAAACACAATACATTACCAAACACAAAATTGGAGGCATTACATGAAAATTCGTCCGTTGAATGATCGTATCCTGGTCAAAAGACTGGAGGAAGAGCAGAAAACCAAGGGTGGGCTCTTTATCCCCGACAGCGCCAAGGAAAAACCAGCCGAGGGCAAGATTGTCGCCGTAGGCAAGGGTCGTCTCAACGACAAGGGTGATCGGGTGGCTGTGGATCTCAAGGTCGGCGACCGCGTCCTGTTTTCCAAGTATGGCGGCAACGAGATCAAGATCGATGGCGAGGATTACCTCATCATGCGCGAAGACGATGTGCTTGGGGTTCTTGAAGGGAAATAACCTGCGTTTGTAAGCCGTTGCAGCAAGATAACCGAGCTTTAAAAATGGCAAGAGCGGCAAAACGAGCCGTGACAGCCCGGTTATTTTGTAACGGCTCCTAAATCGTTACTCCGACAATTTGTGTAATTTTTTGTGATTAGACGGAAAGGAGAATTATCACCATGGCTGCAAAAGATATCAAATATGGGGTGAAAGCCCGTGAGTCCATCCTGAATGGCGTAAACATTCTGGCCAATGCCGTTAAGGTTACCCTTGGTCCCAAGGGGCGGAATGTGCTGATCGAAAAATCCTATGGTGCGCCGATCATCACCAAGGACGGCGTTTCCGTTGCCAAGGAGATCGAAGTGAAGGATCGCTTCGAGAACATGGGCGCCCAGATGGTCAAGGAGGTTGCCTCCAAGACCAGTGACGTCGCAGGCGACGGCACCACCACCGCCACCATCCTAGCCCAGGCTATCTATGCCGAGGGTTCCAAGCTTGTTGCCGCCGGCAACAACCCCATGGACATCAAGCGCGGCATCGACAAGGCTGTCGAGGCAGTGGTTGCAGAGTTGAAGAATATCGCCAAGCCCACCAAGGAGCAGAAGGAAATCGCCCAGGTCGGCACCATCTCCGCCAACAATGACTCCACCATCGGCAACATCATCGCCGAGGCCATGGACAAGGTCGGCAAGGAAGGCGTTATCACCGTGGAAGAGGCCAAGGGCATGGATACCACTCTGGACGTGGTTGAAGGCATGCAGTTTGACCGCGGCTATCTCTCTCCCTATTTTGTCACCGATGCCGAGAAGATGGAAGTGAACCTGGAAGAGCCCTTCATCCTGATCAATGAGAAAAAGATCAGCAACATGAAGGACCTGCTCCCCATCCTTGAGCAGATCGCCAAGATGGGTCGGCCCCTGTGCATCATCGCCGAGGACGTGGACGGCGAGGCTCTGGCTACCCTGGTGGTCAACAAGCTGCGCGGAACCCTGAGTGTTGCTGCAGTCAAGGCTCCTGGCTTTGGCGACCGTCGCAAGGCCATGCTGGAAGATATCGCCACCCTTACCGGCGGCCAGGTTATCACCGAGGATCTGGGGATCAAGCTGGAGAATATCACCGTTAAGGATCTCGGTACCGCCAAGCGTATTGTTATGGATAAAGACAACACCACCATCGTGGATGGCGCCGGCGACAAGGCCAATCTCGAAGGGCGGGTCAAGCAGATCCGCGCTCAGATCGATTCCTCCACCTCCGACTACGATCGCGAGAAGCTCCAGGAGCGTCTGGCCAAATTGATCGGCGGTGTTGCGGTGATCAATGTCGGTGCAGCCACCGAGATCGAAATGAAAGAGAAGAAGGCTCGGGTGGAAGATGCGCTGAACGCCACCCGAGCTGCAGTGGAAGAGGGCATTGTCCCCGGCGGCGGCGTGGCTTATCTGCGTTGCCTCGGCGCTTTGAAGAACCTCAAGCTCGCCTCGGAGCTGGAGCTCGGCAAGCAGATCGTGGCTCGCGCTCTCGAAGAGCCGGTACGTCAGATCGCCAACAACGCCGGCCTCGAAGGTTCGGTGATTGTTGAGCACGTCAAGAACATGAAGGGCTCCAAGGGCTTCAACGCCGATACCGAGAAGTTTGAAGACCTGTTGGAGGCAGGGGTCATCGATCCTGCCAAGGTAACCCGCTTCGCCCTGCAGAACGCAGCCAGCGTCTCCGGGCTGCTGCTCACCACCGAATGCATGATTGCCGAGCATCCCGAGGAAGATAAGGGTGCGGGCGGCATGCCTCCGGGCATGGGCGGCATGGGCGGCATGGGCGGAATGGGCGGCATGATGTAAGAGCCGGACCTCGCGCCTTTCCTGTTTTGCTGTAAGCAGCCTCCGGTTTTTTCGTGCGCGGAAACACCGGAGGCTTTTTTGTGGTTGACAATTGCCGCAAAATCTTGAATATAAGGACTTTCTTTTCACTGGCGATGTAGCTCAGCTGGTTAGAGCATACGGCTCATATCCGTAGTGTCCGGGGTTCAAGTCCCTGCATCGCCACCATTTTACAACATAACTCGTTGAACTTACTGCGAGTTGTAGTATATCAAAAAGCTCTCGCTTCGATCCGGCACGTTAGCCGGCATATCGGAGGGGAGCTTTTTTTTGTCGAATCCGGTTCGCCTTTATGTCTCGCGGTTACATGACAAGGAGAGCAGAGTGTTCAAAAAAACCTTTCTGTGGGTAATGTTTGTTGCCGCTGTGTTTATGCTGCTTTTTTATTATTTCGGCGCATCAGCAGTGAATTATTCAATCACCGTGAACGGCGAACGGATCGAAGGCCTTGAAAAAGTTGCTTTTGCCACGGGTGGTTTGCTGGTTGCCGGGCTTGCAGCGGCGGGAGCATTGGCTCTTGTTGCCCTGATCCTTGCCGGGACCTCAATGGTATTGCTGGGGGTGATGGCGTTTTTCTTCGTGATCCTGCTCTTTGTCTTTTCCCCGGTGTTGGCCCCTGTTGTTGGAGTTGCGATTATTTTGGCGCTGGTCGTCAGGCAGCGTAAACAAAAAAACCGGCAAGATGCAGGATAGTATGGGCAGAGTGAAGAATGGGGCGAAAAGCAATTTTCGTCCCATTCTCAACGGTGGTGCCTTAGATGGGGTGTGACAGGTTATTGACCAATAAAAAAGCGCCCCCAAGGGAGCGCTTTTTTTGAGTCCTGTTAGCTGTTGTCAGGGCCTGGAGTTATATGTCATCCTCCAGATCGTCGTCATCCAAATCATCCTCTTCAAGAACTTCGTCGTCGGTTTCTTCATCCTCGGTTCCGGCGTCATCGTCTCCGGGTAAGTCATCGTCTGCCAAGGAGTCTGATTCGTCATCCGGTTCGGCGGCAAGGGCGTCATCGTCCTCGGCTGAAGGCTTGCGGATTTTTGACGGAGGCAGGATAATGGCGGTAATTTTATCAATATCTTGTCGCACCAGCGGATCTGCAAGACAGAAGGCACATTCTGCAATGTGCTTTTCCATGAAGGAAGCCATACGGGCAGGCGCCATGGACTCTTCCTGGACTTGGGCATACCATGATTTGACAAGCCTCTGTAAGCGCTCGCATTCCATCGTTACTTACTCCTTTGTCTGATTCAATACCGGCGTGACACCACCAGGAAGACAAGCCCCATGCTTGCCGCAGGTCGAGCCATATTTACAGTATTTTTTTTCGGATGCCCAGACTCTTCTTTCAAAAAAAGAAAAATGTTGTTTCCATGCGGACAACATTATATCTTGGCACAGCGGATGGAAGTGGAAAGGGCACTGGTGGCTTTCCCGGACTTCAAATCCGGTGCACCGGGTTAACAGCCTGGTGGGTGGGTTCGATTCCCATGCACTTCCGCCATTTAAGATAAAGAAAAGTTAAAAGTGGAGAGGGAAAAATTAAGGAGAAACACCCACTCTGTTTTTCGCCTCGCCTTTCACTCTTAATTTTTCATTTTTCACTCTTCACTTTTTTCATCAACGGATATCCCATCTTCTCCCGCTGGGCCACGAATTTTTCCGCCACCTTTCTGGCAATATTTCTGATCCTGCCGATATATCTGGTCCGCTCCGCCACGCTGATGGCCTTTCTTGCGTCAAGCAGATTGAAGGTGTGCGAGCATTTGAGGCAGTAGTCGTAGGCCGGCAGGATCAGCTCCGCATCAAGCAGCCGGTGCGCTTCAGACTCAAAGGTGTCGAAAAATGAGAGCAGGGCTGTCACATTTGCCTGTTCGAAATTGAAGGTGGAAAATTCCACCTCGGCCTGATGAAAGATATTGCCGTAGGAGACTTCGCTGTTCCACGCGATATCGTAGACGCTGTCCACCCCTTGCAAATACATGGCGATGCGTTCCAACCCATAGGTCACTTCCACCGTGATCGGATGCAGTTCAAGGCTGCCCGCCTGCTGGAAGTAAGTGAACTGGGTAATCTCCATGCCGTCCAGCCAAACCTCCCAGCCCAGGCCCGAGGCGCCAAGGGTAGGTGATTCCCAGTCGTCTTCGACAAAGCGGATGTCGTGCTCCAGCGGGTCAAGGCCGAAGCGGGTAAGGCTTTCAATGTAGAGATCTTGGATATTGGGGGGCGACGGCTTGATCATCACCTGGAATTGGTAATAATGCTGGAGCCGGTTCGGGTTTTCGCCGTAACGGCCATCGGTCGGCCGACGCGAGGGCTGGACATAGGCGGTTTTCCATGGCTCCGGCCCCAAGGCCCGCAAGAGGGTGGCCGGATGGAAGGTGCCGGCCCCCACTTCCATGTCATACGGCTGTTGCAGTGCGCAACCTTGTTCCGCCCAGAAACGGCTGAGTTCGAGAATGATATCTTGAAAATACATGTGTGTTCCTTGCCGACCTTGGAATAAGGGGCGATAAATGTCGTTCACACTGCTGGTATCGTGAAGGCCTGTAAAAAATGCAAATAAATATTTGCAACAATCTCAGGCCATCATCCTTTAATACATAGCAAGTGCGGCTGGCAAGATTTTTTTGCGGTTAAGAGGTGGAGATGGCGCGCAAGAATGGGCAGAACGGGGTGGTCCATGCGTCGGAAGAGCGTCGGAGCACAAGAATAATATGCGTAAACGGGACAGTGTTGCCTAGCAATGTTTTGGGGTTTTTTGCGAAAAATTCAAATTTTTATACATTTTTATTTTGACAACCGTTGCAGACTGCGGTAACAACTTATAATTCCTTAATTTATGGGGAGTTATGTTGCAAGCTGTTATCAAAAACAGTTTAGAAAAAAGTTCACGATCTTGCTTCCTGCCTCTGAGGAGGGAGTATGTAGCTTCGGGGGCATGTGGACGTCGCATGCCACTGAGAGGGAGAGGGTGGAGTAAGTCACCCAGAATTACCAAATGTTTTCCTAAGGAGAAAATGAGATGGTGAAGAAAATTTCAACATTGGCGCTGGCCGGTCTTCTGGCTCTGCCTGCCATGGCTTCTGCGGGAGCGGGCGGTGCTGCCGGTACATCGGACATTCAGGCGCAAGTCGATGCCCTGACCAAACAGCTCGAGCAGCTGAAGTCCGAGATGGCAAAGGTGAAGGCTGCTCCGGCTCCTGTAGCTGCTGCAACCGACCAAGGCGATAGAATCTCCGCTCTTGAGGATCGGGCTGAAAACTGGGATCTCGCCTCACGGTTTCAGTGGTCAGGCGATATGCGTAACCGGGCGGATTTTCATACAGCGGATACCGCCGCTTATTATAAGGCAACGGATGTTGCCACCGGCATCACGACCTTTAACGCCGCGTATCCCGCCATGTCCAATATCGGCAGCATGTTCCCCACCATCGGCGATATGCTCACGGGGCTGCAGCCGATTATGGGAAGCATCACTACCTGGCGGACAAATATCGCTGGGATGGGCATAACGGATCAGAGCCAACAAGATGCTCTGTACTACATGTTCACCAACCCTGAAGTTGGGGCTATGCTCATGTCCATGGCTGCCATGCCCACCACTGCGGTGACCGGCGCCATGGCAACCCCTGAAACACTTGCCGGTTTCATGAGAAATCTTTCTCCTGCGGCCAGGAAGGCTATTTTCGACAACATGGGATATGGTGCTACACCTGCCGCCACCTACGACAATGATACCCTGTACACCACCCGGCTCCGCCTGAATATGCGGGTCAAGGCTCTGGAGAATGTTGAGGTTAAGGCCAGGATCGTGGGCTACAAGGCTTGGGGTATGCAGGACTCCGCCACTCCGGAATTGGATCTGGACGGCAACCATAATACCGACAGCCCCTACTTCCTGAACTCCCGTTCCTTTGACGGTACGACAGGCCGTCAGCCCATCGACAACAAGTTGCTTCTTGACCGGGCCTATATGAACTGGAACAACATTGGCGGCTCGCCGGTATGGTTCTCCATCGGTCGTCGGCCCACCACCGATGGACCGCCAAACCATCTGCGCATGAACAGCGATGAGCGCATGGCCACCCCGGTTGGCTACATGGATTACCCGTTTGACGGGATTTCCCTTGGCTATGCCTATAACAATCTGGGCACCCTCACCGATGCTCCTGGCCGAATCCGTTTCTGTTATGGTCGTGGCTTCGAAGCCGGCCCACAGGTGGAGAATACCGGGCTCAGCGATGTGGACTTTGCCGGATTCAACTGGGATGTCTACAGCAAAGGCAACCGCTTTTTCAACATCCAGTCCTTCGGCGCCTTCAATATCTTCAACGTGCCTGGCGATACTTATTTCCCCAACCCGCTTGAGATGGCCCAAGAGTCATTGGTTCCTGGTTCCACGGCCAATCAGTACCTCGATCGGATGAACATGGGTAATATCTTCCAGACCGCTGCTGTGTTCATGGATAAGTATAAGAACCTGAACTACTTCGTAACAGGCGGGTGGAGTCATACTGATGCCAAGGCCACTGACGAGTTGGGCACCTCTCTGCTCGGTGACTTCTGGGCACCCCAGGATAACAAGGACGGGTATAGCATCTTTGTCGGCGCACGTTACGACATTACGGACCTCGGCCTTAAGATCGGCGCTGAATACAACCATGGTACCAAGAACTGGTTGGCTTTTGCTCCCGGTCATGATGATATGTATTCCAGCAAGCTGGCGACACGTGGTAATGTCTATGAAGTCTACGGCATCTACGACATTCCCGGCGGCGAGGCTGTTTCCAAGTACGGAAAGGCCTTTATCCGCTTGGGCTACCAGCATTATGACTACAATTACACCTACAGTGGCATGTGGCTCGGCACCCCGAACAAGATCGAAGATATCCAGAACGATCCGCTCCTTGCTCAGTTCTATGCCCCCATTGATTCAATGGACCAGGTGTACCTGACTTTCGAGGCCACTTTCTAATTCGGCTTCTTGTGTAGTACCAGTTGGTAACGTGGAAATTAGAGTGGGGAAAGGTGTAAACCTTTCCCCACTTTTTTTTGTATGCCGAGCAGGACGAGCGGGTAGGAAACAGCGGAGCTCTCCCGATTAAGGCAAAGCTGGCCTAAATCAGGTGGTTGAACCGTCGCCTGAAAAAAGGTCTGAGTTTTGCGATGCCAGAAGAAATTTTATTTCATGAAATCATAATGATAACCAGCGGCGTTGCCCTTTTTTCTTGAAATTTTCCTGCTTTTTATCGTCCGCCCATGGCTGATATCCTTCCGAACTCTCCGGTTACCGACAAGTTGAGTAACGGCCCCCTTCTTTCCTTCGCTCGGTTACATTTCTTTTTCACTAAGTATCCTCCCGCCGGCCTCTCTTGACTTTTTGCCGGAGGTGGGATAAGAATACCTGTTTTTCTGCCATTTTTCTTTGATTGAGACATTTCCCCGGCGTAAGTGCTCGGGGTGTATTTATTTTCAGTGCATGCGAGGCAATCGATGACCATTCAAGCCCTGAAAGGCTTTAAGGATATTCTCCCCGATGAGGTTCGGGCCTGGCAGCATATCGAGGCAACAGCCAGGGAGATCTTTCACCGCTTCGGCTTCACCGAGATACGGGTGCCGATCCTGGAAAAGACCGAGCTGTTCGCCAGATCCATCGGCGAAGCCACCGATATCGTCGAAAAAGAGATGTACTCCTTTGCAGACCGTAACGGCGACTCCATCACCATGCGGCCGGAAGGCACCGCCTCGGTGCTGCGTGCCTTTATTGAGCATGGCCTCCAAGCGAAGCTCCCGGTGCAGCGGCTCTATACCATCGGTCCCATGTTTCGCCATGAACGACCGCAGAAGGGACGGTTGCGGCAGTTTCACCAGATGAGCGTCGAGGTCTTGGGCTTGGATCATCCCCGGCTTGATGCCGAGTTGATTGCCATGGGCTGGCTGATCCTTGATGAGCTTGGCCTTTCCGTGAGCCTGCAGATCAACTCCTTGGGTTGCCCGGCCTGTCGGCCGGCCTACAAAGAGGCCCTGGTGAATTTCCTCGCCGCCCGCAAGGAGCTGATTTGCGAGGATTGCCAACGGCGCAGCCTGACCAACCCGCTTAGGGTTCTTGACTGCAAAAGCAGCCATTGCCAGGAACAGTATGTGGCCGCGCCCTCCATCTTGGACCATCTCTGTCCGGGCTGCAGTGAGCATTTCAGGCAAACGAAAGAGAGCCTTGATCTCCTTGCCATTCCCTATGCCGTGAACCCGTTCATGGTCCGCGGACTCGATTATTACACCCGCACCACCTTTGAGCTGGTCACCGATGCCTTGGGCGCCCAAAGCGCGGTGGGAGCCGGAGGCCGCTATGACGGCCTGGTGGAAAAGCTGGGCGGCGCCAAGAACATGCCCGGCATCGGCTTTGCCATGGGTATGGAACGGCTGGCCCTCCTGATGACTCAGCAGAACGAAGGCGGTTGCCCTGACTCCGCCTCGGACCTTTTTGTCGCCGCCCTGGGCGAAGAGGCCGCGGTCGCGGTCTTTCCCCTGGTGCATTTCCTCAGGCGCAAAGGGCTGCGGGTGGCCATGGACCTTGAGGGCAAGAGCCTGAAAAGCCAGATGAAGCAGGCGGATCGAGCCAAAGCACGCTATGCCCTCATTTTGGGCGAGGAAGAGCTCGCCAGGGGCGAGGCCGTGCTGCGGGACATGACCAGCAAGGAACAGCAAGCCGTGCCGCTGGCCGGTGCTCCCGAGGGCTTGTGTGCGATGTTGGTTGAGGCAATCGCACCCAAGGGGAAATAGATCACGGTAGGGGGGGGGGGGGCCGCGTAACGAGCTTTTTCCCTTGTGGGGAGGGCTCTATGTGGCTGAGTTAATACCTTTGACGCTCTCGGCAACACCCGACCCCCTCTCGGTAAGGGAGGGAAGGAATGCATAACCTGACCGGGCAGCACTGAAAAATATGATATTTACCTTGGTTACGCACACCAGCGCTTCCGCGCCGTTGCGTTAATAAACTTTTTCATTTTTCACTACCAAAAAGGAGCAGTCCTATGGAATCCATGGGAGGACTCAAACGTACTCACCACTGTAACGCCTTGACCCGTGCCGATGTCGGCAAAGAGATCGTCCTCATGGGCTGGGTGTTGCGGCGCCGGGACCATGGCGGGGTTATTTTCGTCGATCTGCGAGACCGCTGGGGCCTCACCCAGGTGGTGTTCAATCCCGAGATCAATGCCGAGATCCATGCCAAGGCCCATGGCATCCGAAGCGAATGGGTCCTGGCCATCCGGGGCATGGTTGAAGACCGGCCCAACGGCATGGTCAATCCCAAGTTGCCCACCGGTGAGATCGAGGTGCGGGTCACGGAGCTGCGCATCCTCAACCAGAGTAAAACCCCGCCGTTCCCTTTGGACGAGGAAACCGAGATTAACGATACCCTGCGCCTCAAGTACCGCTACATCGACCTGCGACGTCCCAGCATGGCCGAGAGCCTCATCATGCGGCACAAGGCGGCCCAGGCCATCCGGACCTTCCTTAACGGCGAGAATTTTCTTGAGATCGAGACCCCGGTGCTCACCCGCTCCACTCCGGAAGGTGCCAGGGATTATCTGGTGCCGAGCCGGGTCAACCAGGGTAAATTCTTTGCCCTGCCCCAGTCGCCGCAGCTCTTTAAGCAGCTTCTGATGGTGGCCGGCATGGATCGCTACTACCAGATCGTCCGCTGCTTCCGCGATGAGGATCTGCGCGCCGATCGGCAGCCCGAGTTCACCCAGGTGGATATGGAGCTTTCCTTTGTCGAGGAGGAGGACATCTACACCGTGGCCGAAGGGTTGATGCAACTGTTGTTCAAGGAAACCATCGGCCTTACGCTCAGCCTGCCTTTCCCGCGCATGACCTATGACGAGGCGATGAACCGCTATGGCTGCGATAAGCCGGATACCCGCTTCGGCTTTGAGCTGATCAGTCTCACCGAAGAGGTGCGCGATTGCGGCTTCCAGGTATTCCGCAGCGTGGTTGAAAAAGGTGGGATGGTGAAGGCCGTCAACGCCAAGGGCTGCGCCCATTTTTCCCGGAAGGATCTTGATGACCTCACCGCTTATGTGGCCAATTTCGGGGCCAAGGGCCTGGCTTGGGTCAAGGTCAAACCCGATGGCGAATGGCAGTCGCCGATTGCCAAGTTTTTCTCAGACGAAGAGCGGGCTGGGATGGCCAAAACCCTGGACGCCCAGACCGATGATCTGCTCTTTTTTGTTGCGGACCAACCCAGTGTCGTGCACCAGGCCTTGTCCGAGCTGCGCCTTGAACTGGCCCGCCGCCTGAATCTGATCGATAAAAAGCAGTTCAATTTCCTTTGGGTCTGCGACTTCCCGCTCCTGGAGTATGACCACGAGCAAAAGCGCCATATGGCCGTGCATCATCCCTTTACCGCGCCCAACGAGGAAGACATCCCCCTCATGGACACCGAGCCGGGCAAGATGCGGAGTCGGGCCTACGATCTGGTTTTAAACGGCACCGAGATCGGCGGCGGCTCCATCCGGATCCACCAAAAAGAGATGCAGGAACGGGTTTTTGCCGCCCTGGGCATTTCCGAGGAGGAAGTAGCTGACAAATTCGATTTTCTCGTCAAGGCGCTTGAGCTTGGCGCGCCGCCCCATGGCGGCATGGCCTTTGGCCTGGATCGCTTGATGATGATCCTGCTGGGCCGCGATTCCATCCGCGATGTCATCGCCTTCCCCAAAACCCAGAAGGCCACCTGCCCGCTCACCGAAGCCCCGGCCGCAGTGGCGAGAAAGCAGCTGACCGAACTGGGGTTACGGCCGGACTGGAAGGAATAGGGAGAGGAGCAAGGCGAAAGGAAAAAGGTTCAAGGAGCCCGCAAAAAAACCTTTTATCCTTTCACCTCGCACCTTGCTCCTCGAATATATCCCGCACCATCTCCCGAATCTGCGGCTCCGGGTCATCGGCCAGGGTTCTGATGTGAGCCAATGCCTCGGGGCTGCCGATGATACCCAGCAGATTCACGGCCTCGCCGCGCATCCAAGGAGTTTCCTCGCCAAGTACCGCAAGCAGGGATGGGATGGCCAGGGTTACTTCCTGGGGCCGGAGAACCTTCATCTCTTCAAAAAGCACCGCCATCCCCATCCGCACCATAAAGCGTTCATCACGCAGCAGCTCGCCGCTCAACGCATACAGCGAGGTGTCCTGCTTGAACATGGCCATGATGTTCTCCACATGGCCCATCTCCAGAAAATCGGCGATAACGGCGATCAATTCCGCCTGTTCTTTTTCGTGCATGGGTGTTCCTTTGGAATAGGCAAAAGGTGCAAGGTCAAAGGATAAAGGTTTATTGGAGGTTTCTTTGGCCTTTCACTTTGCGCCTTTCTCCTTACTCGTTTCCGGGATAAGCTCCTTAAAGTGGACAACCGAGGGGAAATTCTCTGAGCGGATAATCGGCTTACGGCTGCTGGGGCGGGCGATAAAGATGAGAAAACCCATGCCGTAGTGTCGGGCGGAAATCAGCACCTTTTCGGTATCATCGGCCAGCATGGTTCTTTCTTTCTCATAGCCCAGCATCGCTTCCAGCCCTTGCCAGAAGGCCGGATCCTCCTTGGCCATTCCAACCTCTTCCGCACAGATAATCCGGTCAAAATAGCCTGTCAGCGCCGTTTTTTCCATCTTGATGGCCAGGGTCTTGCTGTGGGCGTTGGTCACCAGGTAGATCTTCTTGCCGGATTCGCGGCAAAATCTGAGAAAAGCAACCACGTGGGGATGCACGCCGATGAGATGATTGATCTTCATCTTGAGGGCAGGGATATCAAGCCCCAGCTCGTTGGACCAGAAATCGAGATCGGTCCAAGCCAGGGTGCCTTCACGGCCACGATAGCGGGCCAACAACTGGTTCCTTGCCTCTTCGATGGAGAGATCATACTCCAGGGCATAGTGCTCCGGCACATAATGCTCCCAGAAATAATCATCAAAATGGCGGTCCAACAGAGTGCCGTCCATATCCAGCAGGACCGTGTCTATTGTCTGCCAGTCCAGTTGTGGTGTTTCCGTCATAATCTCCACTCATCAGCAAACAGCGTGGGCACAAAAGCGTGCTAACCCTAGTACTACTCCATGATTAAAAAGTCATGCTCGATGCTTCAGGCGGGAATGACGGGGGAGATATTTAATCTCGAAGCAATACTAAGGAATGAAAGTGTCCGGCAGTACCGCGGAAGTCAGGCAAAGACCTGCGAGGTATGTGTTGCACATGAACAGGCCGATAATACCCGAGGCGGTGCTGACGCTTACCTTATTTGTCCAAATCCCGGTGAAAGATCTTTTCCACCCATTTTTGCCCGGCCAGATGGCGGTGGATCTCCTCTGCCACCGCCACGGAGCGATGTTTACCGCCGGTGCAGCCCACCGCGATGGTGAGGTAGGCCTTGCCGGCCTGTTCAAATTCGGGGAGTAAAAAGTCGAGCAGGGCGAAGAGGTGATCGAGAAATCGGCGGCCGGTTTCGTTTTCCAGGGCATGGGCGGCTACCGCTGCATCCAGGCCGGTTTTTTCCTTGAGCTCCACTACATAATAGGGGTTCGGCAAAAATCGGACATCAAACAGCAGATCTGCCTCGCTCGGCAAACCGTGTTTATGACCAAAGGAGAGGATGTTGACCCGCATGTCGGCAATCGGGGAAGCCTCATGTTGCAGGAGCTTGTGCCGCAGCTCGGTGGGGGTGAGGCTGCTGGTGTCAATCACCCGATCAGCCAGGCGGCGGAGTCCGGCCAGCCGAATCTTTTCCGAAGCAATTCCGTCCTGCACCAACCCGACCTGGGCCAGGGGATGAGCGCGGCGCAGCTGGCTGTATCTGCGGAGCAGAATCGTGTCATTTGCCTCAAGAAAGATGATCTGCACCAGGGTGGTCCTGGTTTTGACCTCTTTGAGGACTCCGGCCAGGGCGGGGGCAAGCTCGGCATCCCGTGCATCCATGACCAGGGCAAGGCGGTGCGGGCCGTCTGCCCGCCGGGCCATGCCGTCGAGCAGGGGAAGAAGCAGAAAAACGGGGAGGTTGTCGATGCACAAAAAACCGGCATCCTCAAAAACATTGAGGGCCGTGGACTTGCCCGCTCCGGAAAGGCCGGTGAGGATGGTAAGGGTCAGGGATGGGGGAGTGGTTTCATGCATGACGTAGCTGTAATACGGCAAAAATTGGGGCAGGCATCCGGGTCAGCTCAGTTTGGGCTTTTTCCGGAACTTGGAAGGGAGAATCCCCATCTGCTCCCGGTACTTGGCCACGGTACGACGCGCCAGCTTGATATCCTCCTTGGCGAAGATATCGGCGATGGCATTGTCGCTCAAAGGGTCTTGATGGTCTTCGCCCTGAATGATACTGCGAATCCGCTCCTTGATGCTTTCCGAGGCCATGGCGTCACCGCCGTCATGGCGACTGATGGAGGAGTTGAAGAAATACTTCAGCTCAAAGGTGCCCTGGGGGGTATGCACGTACTTGTTGCTCGTTACCCGGCTGATCGTCGATTCGTGCATGCCGAGATCCTCGGCCACATCACGGAGGACCAAGGGCTTGAGGAAGGCGACCCCTTTTTCAAAAAAATCGAACTGAAATTTGAGAAGCGATTCGACCACGCGGTAGATGGTGCGTTGCCGCTGATGGATACTTTTTATCAGCCACATGGCCGACTTCAATTTATCCTGTACATAATTCTTGGTATCGCTGGTGGCGCCGGAATCCTTTTTCAGAATATCCTTGTAATAGTTGCTGACCTTGAGGCGGGGCAGCCCTTCATCGTTTAAGAGAATGACATATTCGCCGCTGATCTTGTGAACATAAACATCCGGGATGATGTACTGGGGCTCCTCTTCGGAATATATCCTGCCCGGATGCGGGTCCAGCTCGGTGATCACCTTGATCGCGTTCAGGATTTCCTCGATGGGGCGGCCAGTGGCCCGGGCAATGGCCGCAAAATTTCTGTTTTCCAGGGGATGGAGATGCTCCCGGACGATGGTGGCGGGCAGGGAAACCCCAAGGCCCAGGCGGTCGAGCTGCAACAACAGGCAATCTTTGAGATCTCTGGCCCCGACCCCGGCCGGGTCCATCTCCTGGACAACCTTGATCATCCGCAGGGCCTGCTCCGGCTTGCAGCCCGTGCCTTCGGCAATTTCCGTCTCGGTCACCACCAGAAAGCCGTTCCGGTCCAGGTTGCCGATGATGAAATGGCCGATCTCCTTTTCCTCTTCCGTGAGATGGGAAAGGGTCAGCTGCCAGGAAAGATGGGAGTGAAGGTCCGGTTTGGTCGTCAGGATGTCAAGGCGGGAGGGCAGGTCGTTGTCATCCTTGCCCCGGGAGGAGAAGCCGCTTTCATAATCGTTGCTGTAGTTTTCCCAGTCTATTTCCCGCAAGGAGGAGTCGCTTTCCATCTGGACCTCGGCGGTCCTTTCCGGCTCGGGCGGCGGAGCGTCCAGCGCTTCGTGGCCTTTTCCTATCGGTTCGATCTCGCCCAGATCCTGGCTGTCCGTCGCTTCTTCCAACACGGGGTTGATCTCGATTTCCTGCTGGATCGTCTCGGCAAGCTCAAGTCGGGAAAGCTGCAGCAACTTGATAGCCTGCTGCAACTGGGGAGTCATCACCAGTTGCTGGCTGAGTTTCAGTTGCTGTCTCAGTTCAAGAGCCATGTCCGCCGAAGTCCTTTACCGTAAAACGATGAGCAGAGGCCGACACGGTATTGCGCGGCCCGGATGCAGTCTATAATAGTCCATGACGGCAAGGTTTTTGCAAGAAGAATTTATCGGGGATAGCGAGGGAACATGGGTTATTTTGTTCCGACGGTTTACAGGGTATAACGAATTTTTATCTGAGAGCCAAAATTTTTTACCGGCCTTGGTGTTACTACAAGGTAAAGTTTTCCCCGAGGTACATCCGGCGGGCTTCGGCGCTGCCAACAATCTTTTCGGCGTCGCCATGGATGAGGATCTTCCCTTGGCTGACGATATAAGCCTGATCACACACGGAGAGGGTTTCCCGGACGTTGTGGTCGGAGATGAGCACGCCCAGGCCCCGGTTTTTAAGATTCCCGATGATCTGCTGGAGATCGGCGACCGATAATGGATCGATCCCGGCAAAGGGCTCGTCAAGAAGAATGAAATGCGGATTGGTGGCCAGGGCCCGCATGATCTCCACCCGGCGGCGCTCGCCCCCGGAGAGCGAATGGCCCCGGTTTCCCGCCAGATGGGAGATCTTCAGGTCTTCCATGAGCTGGCCGACCCGGTTGTTGATCTCTGCCTTGGCCAGGCCGAGCGGTTCAAGGATAATGCGGACATTTTCTTCCACGGTGAGTTTTTTAAAAACCGAGGATTCCTGAGGCAGATAGGAGAGCCCTTTGGTGGCCCGGCGGTGGATGGGCAGGTCGGTGATATCCTCGCCGTCCAGCAGGATGGCGCCTGCGTCAGGTCTGACAAACCCGGCAATGCTATAGAAGGTGGTGGTTTTCCCGGCGCCGTTTGGCCCGAGTAGCCCGACCACCGTGCCGGTTTCAACCCGCAGGCTGATCCCGTCGACCACCGTCCGGTTTTTATAGCGCTTGACGATCTCTTGTGTTTCCAGAACAGACAAGGGGGCCTCCGTGTTCATTTCTGCTGACCGTTCTGCGAACCTTCTCCGCCCGGATAGAAAAAAGCCTTGACCCGCTCGCCTTTTTTCTCGCCTCGTTCCACGATGCTCTTGCCCTGATCGAGGAAAACGACCACGGTGTGGCCGGTTACCAAGTTGTTGTCCTGCCAGACCTTGCTGTCGCCGATAAGAATTATCTTCCGTTCCGCTTCATAATACTCCATTTTGTCGCCGGTGCCGGTCATCCCATCATTCTGGATTTCCACATTACCAGTGGCAAAGAGCTTTTTGAGCGTCCGCTCCTCGTTCTGGGGCAACTTGGCTTTTTCTTCGGTGGAAAGGTAGTACACCGTCATTTCTTCCGAGCGGATAACCATCTGGCCCTGTTTGGCAGCCACGTTTCCGGTAAAAAGGACCGCGTTTTCATTTTTCATGGAAACCATTCGATCCGCTTCGATGTGAATCGGAGGTTTGCCGGTGGCGGGGGCAGGAGCAGCCAGGCCGGGAGAGGCAGCCAGAAAGGGGCACAGGAGCACAATCCGGCAAAAAAAACGGAGCAATGGTTTCATACTTTTTTGGTTTCCTCATGGGGCAAAGAGACTTTGAAAATGTAAAGATACCAGCATCGAGGTTTCTCGGCAATCGCTTTGCCGGAAGAGAGCGACTGTTTTTTGGGCCGCCTATCTTCTTTACAGATTGCGGCCGCCGGTATATATCTTGCGTACTATCAATACAAAAACGGCGGTTTTCTTCTCAAGAAAAATCAGCCCTTAGATCAATCAACCATTACAGACAGAGTGCCATGCTCACAGGTATCGAAAAAGCCAAAACCCTCATTGAGTCCCTGCCATATATCAAGAAATTTTACGGCAAAACCGTGGTCATCAAATATGGCGGTCATGCCATGGTGGATGAGGAGCTGAAAAAGAGCTTCGCCCTCGACATCATCCTGATGAAGTACGTCGGCATCAACCCCGTGGTGGTGCATGGCGGGGGGCCGCAGATCAACAAATTCCTGAACAAGATGAATATCAAGAGCGATTATGTTCAGGGGATGCGGATCACCGACGGCGAAACCATGGACGTGGTTGAGATGGTCCTGGTGGGCAAGGTGAACAAGGAGATCGTCGGCCTGATCAATTTCCACGGCGGCAAGGCAGTCGGCCTTTCCGGCCGGGACGGCGACCTGATCAAGGCAAAGAAGATGCAGATCATGAAGTCCCAGGCCGAAAACACCCCGCCGGAGATCATCGACATCGGCCGGGTGGGAGAGGTGACCACGGTCAATCCGCAGATCCTGCACACCCTGGACGCCCAGGATTTCATCCCGGTCATCGCCCCGGTGGGCGTGGGTGAAGACGGGCAGGCCTACAACATCAATGCCGATCTGGTGGCCGGGGCCATCGCCACCCATCTCAAGGCGGAAAAGCTCATCCTGCTCACCGACGTGGCCGGGGTCTTGAACAAGGAAGGCACTCTCATCTCCTCCATGAGTTGCGACACCGCCGACCAATATATCGCGGACGGGACCATTGCCGGAGGCATGATCCCCAAGGTCAAATGCTGCCAGGGCGTTGTCCGTGCCGGGGTCGGCAAGGCGCATATCGTTGACGGGCGGGTGGAGCACGCCATCCTGCTGGAAATGTTCACCCAGCAAGGGGTAGGGACCGAGGTGATATGATGACCAACGCGGAATGGATCGAAAAAAGCAATGCTTCCTTTATGACCACCTATGGCCGGTATCCGGCCGTGATGGTCGAGGGGAAGGGCTGTCTGCTCAAGGATGGCGACGGCAGGGAATATCTGGATTGTCTTGCCGGCATCGCGGTCTGTAGCCTGGGACACTGCCATCCGGCGGTTACCGAGGCGATCTGCCGCCAGGCCTCCACCCTGGTGCATGTTTCCAACCTCTACCACACGATTCCGCAAACCGAACTGGCCGAGCTGCTGATCAGCCATTCCTTTGCTGACCGGGTTTTTCTCTGTAACTCCGGCGCAGAGGCCAATGAAGCCGCGATCAAGCTGGCGCGGAAGGCCAGCCCTGCCGGGAAATACGAGATCATCTCCCTGGCCGGCTCTTTTCATGGTCGAACCCTGGCCACCGTGGCAGCCACGGGCCAGGAAAAGTTCCATAAGGGTTTTGAGCCGCTGCCCCAAGGCTTCCGCCATGCGCCCTTCGGCGATATCGCCGCCTTGGAGGCGATGCTCGCCCCTGAGACCTGCGCCATTCTCTGCGAGCCGTTGCAGGGAGAGGGCGGGGTTCGCCCCCTGGCCCGGGAATACCTGGCCGCTATCCGCCGGCTCTGCGACAAACACGGTCTGCTCTTGATTTTTGATGAAATTCAAGTGGGCATGGGAAGGACCGGCACCCTCTTTGCCTACGAGCAATGCGGGGTGACCCCGGACATCCTTACCCTGGCCAAGGCCTTGGGTAACGGTTTGCCCATCGGCGCCATGCTGGCCACGGAGTCGGTGGCCAAGGCGTTTGAGCCGGGCAGCCATGCCTCGACCTTCGGCGGCAATCCGGTGGCCTGCGCCGCCGCGGTTACGACCTTGCGTCTTATGCTGGCTGATGGCTTTCTTGCCGATGTCCTGGCAAAAGGGGTCTATCTTGCCGAGCGGCTTAACGGGCTGGCCGCCCGATATCCGGCCATCGCCACCCCTGCCCGCGGGCTTGGCCTGATCCAGGGGCTGCCCCTGGCCGAGGCTTGGATCGATAAAGGTCCGGGCATGGTCAACCGGCTGTTTGAAAAAGGAGTGCTTCTGAACTTTGCCGGGAACAAGGTGTTGCGTTTTCTGCCGCCGCTTATCATCAGCCGCTCCGAGATAGACCGGCTGATCCAGGCCCTGGACGAGGTTTTTGCCGAGCTGAGCCAATAATTCCCCATGGATTTTCAGCGAAAAATCCCTTTGCAAAAAAACGGTTTTTTTGTTTGAATTGTCGTTTGGTCCAAACTCAGGATGACAAAGGTCCGTCAACCGTCGGCAATGGGTGGACTGACATTTTTTGAGCCGGTCTTCTGAATCCTGCACTGCGCAGTGTCGTCGGCAGGATGCCTTGAACAGAGAGAACTCTTCTTTCCGCTGTATAGCGTGGGGGGAGGCCGACAGAGAGAGCGAAACAATGACGCAGCACCTACTGGCATTACAGGATTTCAGCAAAAAGCAGCTGGCCGCCTACATCGAGCAGGCCCTGCTTCTTAAAAAAGAAGCCAAGGCCGGGATCCGCCATCAGCATCTGGCCGGAAAAACCGTTGCCCTCATCTTTGAAAAACCCTCCACCCGGACCAGGGTTTCCTTTGAAGCGGCCATGTATGGGCTGGGCGGCCAGGTGATCTATCTCTCCGGCCGAGACACTCAGCTGGCCCGCAACGAGCCCCTCAAGGATATGGCCCGGGTCATGTCCCGCTATGTGGACGGCATGGTTGTCCGCACCTATGGTCAGAACATTGTCGATGAGCTGGCCGGCTATTCGTCGGTGCCGGTGATCAACGCCCTTACTGATCTGCACCATCCCTGCCAGATCTTAAGCGACATCATGACCGTAATCGAACATAAGGGCCCGGTGGAAAATCTCCATATTGCCTGGCTGGGCGACGGCAACAACATGGCCAACTCCTGGATTCAGGCCGCCTCCCGTTTCGGCTTTGCCCTTACCCTGGCCTGCCCTGCGGGCTATGATCCCAACCCCGCCATTCTCGCCAAAGCCCAGGCCGAAGCGAGCCGGCCTATCCGGGTGGTGCGCGATCCGGTGGAGGCGGTGCGGGAAGCGGACGTGATCAATACCGACGTCTGGGCCAGCATGGGCCAGGAAAGCGAACAGGAGGAGCGGCTTGCCGTCTTCAGACCGTATCAGGTGAATGGAGCCCTGGTGGCCCAGGCCAAGACCGGAGCCATTGTCCTCCACTGCCTGCCGGCCCACCGCGACGAGGAGATCTCCGAAGAGGTGCTGGAGGGACCGCACTGCGTCGCCTTTGATCAGGCGGAGAACAAGCTCCATATCCACAAGGCCATTCTGGCCATGCATCTGGGGTGAAAAAGGCTGAAGATTGAAGACAGAAGGCTGAAGCAGCACTGGACCCAGGCCGCCGACGGGGTGACGACTTTTTGCGAGGTTATACTCAATTGAGTGATGTACTTCAGACTTCAGACTTCAGAGCTAACGAGTTACATTGAATCATTAAAGCACCCAAGGAGAACACGGCCAATGGCTGCCAATATCAATAAGATCGTCCTCGCCTATTCCGGCGGGTTGGATACCTCGGTAATCCTCAAGTGGCTGCGGGAAGAGTATCAAGTCCCGGTAGTGGCCTTTGCCGCCGATGTGGGGCAAGAAGAAGACTGGGACAAGGTCCGGGCCAAGGGCATGGCCACCGGCGCCGAGAAGGTCATCATCTCCGATCTTCGCGAAGAGTTTGTCAGGGACTATGTCTTCCCTGCCTTTAGGGCCAATGCCATCTATGAGGGGTCCTATCTGCTGGGTACCTCCCTGGCCCGACCGGTTATCGCCAGGGAACAGGTGCGGATTGCCGAGGCGGAGGGAGCCGACGCGGTAAGCCACGGCGCCACCGGCAAGGGCAACGATCAGGTCCGCTTTGAGTTGACCTATCTGGCTCTGAACCCCAGACTGACCATCATCGCCCCTTGGCGGATCTGGGATCTCAACTCCCGGACCAAGCTCATGGCCTATGCGGAAAAGCACGGTATCCCCGTGCCGGTTACCAAGGAGAAACCCTATAGCTCCGACGAAAACCTCCTGCACATCAGCTTTGAGGGCGGGATCCTGGAAGATCCCTGGAATGAGCCGGAGGAGAGCATGTTCAAGCTTTCCGTCTCTCCGGAAAAGGCCCCGGATGTCCCGACCTATATTGAAATGGAGTTCGCCAACGGCAACCCGGTGGCCATCAATGGCGAGCGCCTCAGCCCTGCGGCCATGCTGGCCCGGCTCAATGAGCTGGGCGGCGCCAACGGCATCGGTCGGCTGGACATGGTGGAGAACCGCTTTGTGGGCATGAAATCCCGCGGGGTGTACGAAACTCCTGGCGGCACCATTCTGCGCGCGGCCCATCGGGATCTGGAGACCATCACCATGGATCGTGAGGTCATGAAGATCCGCGACGGCCTGATTCCCCGCTATGCCGAGCTCGTTTACAACGGCTTCTGGTTCTCGCCGGAGATGAAGCTTTTGCAAAAGACCATGGACAATGCCCAGGAAACCGTAAACGGTGTGGTCCGCCTCAAGCTGATCAAGGGCAACTGCATCCCGGTGGGGCGGAAATCCGATCAGTCGCTGTACCAGGAAAGTTTCGCCACCTTCGAGGAAGATCAGGTGTATACCCAGTCGGATGCCGGCGGTTTTATCCGCCTCAACGCCTTGCGCCTGACCATCCAGGCCCTGGTGGAAAAGAAGAGGTAACTGTCCACCCCACCACATCTGCTTTGTCATCGGCCTGCTCATGCAATACACACTACGCAGGCCTCTTTCTCGCATCTGTGGCACTGTTGGACAGAGTTACCTTTCATAGTGATGAAAAGAGTTGAAAACTAACCAGGCAATACCTTATGTCTTCGGCACAGAACACACATAACCCGGCAATGTGGGGCGGCAGATTCGCGGGAAAGACCGCAGCCTCGGTGGAGGCCTTTACCGCTTCTATCCACTACGATGCCCGCCTTTTTCGCCACGATATCGCCGGAAGCCGGGCCCATGCCCGGATGCTGGCCAAACAGGGGTTGATCAGCAATGAAGAGGGTGCGCTCATTGTTCAGGGCCTTGACCGGATAGAGCAGGAGATCGAAGCCGGGGAGTTTGTCTTCAGGCCGGAGCTTGAAGACATACATATGAACATTGAAAAGGCCCTGGTGGAAAAGATCGGCCCGGCCGGGGAAAAACTGCACACCGCCCGGAGCCGTAACGATCAGGTGGCCCTTGATGTTCGTCTCTATCTGCGGGAAGAATGCCGCCGTCTGATCGGGCTGCTCACCGAGCTGCAAAAGAGTTGTGTCGTGTTGGCCCGAAAATACCAGCATGCGGTGATGCCGGGCTACACCCATCTGCAACGGGCCCAGCCGGTCCTGGTGTCCCACCATCTCCTGGCTTATTATGAAATGTTCGGCCGTGATCGGGAACGTCTCGGCGACGCCCTGAAACGGATCAATATCATGCCCTTGGGCGCCGCGGCCCTGGCCGGAACCGGGTTGCCCATCGACCGCGAGTTTGTCGCCCGGGAGCTTGATTTCCCCAAAATCACTGCCAACAGCATGGATACGGTGGGGGACCGGGATTATATCATCGAGTTCATGGGGGCGGCCAGCCTGATCCAAATCCACTTGAGCAGGTTGTCCGAAGAGCTGGTGCTGTGGACCACCGAGGAATTTTCCTTCGTGACCCTGGCCGACAGCTTCTGCACCGGCAGCAGCATCATGCCCCAGAAAAAAAATCCCGATATTCCTGAACTGATCCGGGGCAAGAGCGGCCGGGTGGTGGGGAACCTTGTGTCTTTGCTGATGCTGCTCAAGGGTCTGCCCATGACCTATAACCGCGATCTCCAGGAAGACAAGGAACCCCTGTTCGACACGGTGGACACAGTCTCCCAGTCCGTGGCGATCATGGCCCAGCTGCTGGCCAATCTTACCTTCAACGAAGCGCGGTTGGCTGCGGGGCTTGGCGGAGGCTACATGACCGCCACCGATCTGGCCGACTATCTGGTGCGGAAAAATATTCCTTTCCGTCAGGCCCATGCCATTGTCGGGCGTACCGTGGCTTTTTGCATCAGCACCGGCAAGGAGCTCCCCGAGCTGAGCCTGAAGGAGCTCCAGACCTTTTCCGAGGTCATCGAGAACGATGTCTTCAAGGTTCTCTCCATCGAGGGGTCGGTGAACAGCCGGATTTCCCTGGGCGGCACCTCAGGCAAGGTGGTGGCGGAGGCTCTCGCTCGCGCGGAAGAAGCCCTGGGACTCGGCCGATGAAGCCTGCCACCGGAAAAATCGTGGTTGTGCTTTTGGGATTGTGTCTGATGACGGGCTTAAGCGGCTGCGGCAAAAAAACCAGGCCTGTGCCGCCGGATACGGTGATGCCCGCGCCCATCACCGACCTGAACTATCATCTTGACGAAAAAGGGGTGGCTCTCAGCTGGTCTTACCCCCGCCAAACCGTGCAGGGCGAACGTCTTCCCTACCGGATTGAGAAATTTGAACTCTTGCGGGCCGTTATCCCCGTAAAGGATTACTGCCCCGACTGCCCCATCCCCTTTGGCGCTCCCATAGAGATCACGGCGGAAAGCGGAGACAAAGGCCGGGTTTTTTATCAGGAGACCTTGTTGCGCCCCAATCATCGCTATGTTTATCGTGTCCGCAGCAAGGCGGGCTGGTTTGTCAGCAGCGACGATTCAAACACCGTTTCGGTTGTCTGGGACACCCCGCTCCTGGCCCCCATGAATTTCAGGGTTGAAGGGGGGGACAGATCCATTACCCTGTACTGGCAGCCGCCCCCCGGCCTGCTGGATGGCACGCTCGTTTCCGACCCCATACGGTATCAGGTCTTCCGTTCAACCGATGGCGAACTCTTTACCGAGATGCCGGGTGAGTTGATTGATGGGTTGATCTATGCGGACAAGGGGTTGCGGAACAGCAAAAACTACTGGTACAAGGTCCGGGCCATGCGGTTGCATGCTGGAACCGTGGCGGCCGGCATGTCAAGCCCGGCCCTCGGTGCTCTTCCGCGCGACCTTATGCCTCCGGCCCCGCCCCAAAAAGTACGGGCCGTCGCCACTGCCGAAGGGGTCAAGATAATCTGGGAGATGGTTGCCGAGCCCGATCTTGCCGGTTATCGCATATACCGTCGGGCAGGGCAAGGCTCGACCCCGGAACTCATCGGCGAGGTTGGCGGGGCAGGGCTTTCTTTTCTGGATGCAAAGCCGCCCCGGGGAAGAGGGGTATGGTATTACTCGGTCACCGCCTTTGACCAGGCCCGACCGGCCAACGAAAGCACTCACTCCATGGAATCCTTGTATAGTGTAGAATGAAATGTGAAGAATGGAGAGTGAGGCAACATCCCTTTAATGAAAGAAAAATGGAGAATGATGAATGAAGAATTGAGAATGAGGCAACATTTTGTAATGTTACATTCTCAACTTTTTATTATTCATTGAAAAACCGAACCATGCATGATTTCAAATACAAGAATGACACCCTGTACTGCGAGGATGTCGCCGTCCCGACGGTGGCAGAGGCGGTGGGCACCCCTTTTTATCTGTACAGCGCCGCCACCCTGACCCAGCATTTTGCCGCCTTTGACCGCGCCTTTGCCGATATCCCCCATATCACCTGTTTTGCGGCCAAATCCTGCGCCAACATCGCAATTCTTCGTCTTTTTGCGAGCCTTGGCGGCGGCGCGGACATCGTTTCCGGAGGGGAGCTGTTCCGGGCGCGCACCGCCGGGGTCGATCCCCAAAAGATCGTCTATTCCGGGGTAGGTAAAACCGCGCATGAGATCCGCGCGGCCCTGGAGGCAGGAATCCTCATGCTCAACGTGGAGTCCGAGCAGGAACTGGCCATGATCCAGGCAGTGGCGGCAGGGATGGGGCTCAAGGCTCCGGTCTCCTTCCGGGTGAACCCGGATGTGGATCCCAAGACCCACGCCTATATCTCCACCGGCCTTGCCAAGAACAAGTTCGGCATCCCCATCGGCGAGGCGCTGCGGGTTTATCTCGCCGCCCGGGAGCTCCCCAACATCACAATCAAGGGGGTAAGCTGCCATATCGGTTCACAGCTCACCCAGGTATCCCCCTTTGTCGAATCGCTGGCCAAGGTGAAGGGATTCATCGCTCAACTGGCCGAACAGGGGATCGCGATCACCCATCTTGATCTCGGCGGTGGGCTCGGCATCCGCTACAACGCCGAGGAGCCGCCCGAACCTGCCGAGTATGCTCAAGCCATCAAGCAGGAGCTGGGGGGGCTTGATTGCACCTTGGTTCTCGAACCGGGCCGCGTTCTCGTCGGCAACGCCGGGGCGCTGGTCACCAAGGTGCTGTACACCAAGGAAGGGCTCAAAAAATTCCTCATCGTTGATGCCGGGATGAACGACCTGGCCAGACCCAGCCTCTATGACGCCTTTCACCTCATCCAGGCCGTGGAACGCCCGGGCCGGGAGCAGGTGGTGGCCGATGTGGTTGGGCCCATCTGTGAAACCGGCGATTTTCTCGCCCGGGAAAGGATGATGCCCACGGTGGAGGCCGACGAGCTTCTGGCGGTGATGAGCGCCGGGGCCTACGGCTTTTCCATGTCCTCCAATTACAATTCCAGGCCGAGGGTGGCCGAGGTGCTGGTGCATGGGGACGCATTTCATGTGATCCGGGCCAGGGAAACCTATGAAGCCTTGATTCAAGGGGAAAGCATCCCCGACTTTCTCGGGAAGCAAAAAGCATGAGCATCGGATTTCCAATTGATTTCACCAAGATGAGTGGAACCGGCAATGACTTTATCCTCATTGACCACCGCGCCCCCTTTCTGCCCAAGGAAGAGATGCCCGCCTTTGCCAGGGCTGTGTGCGAACGACGGGTTTCCGCCGGCGCGGACGGCCTGATTTTCATTGAAAAGAGCGAGACCGCGGATTTCCGCTGGCAGTTTCTCAACGGTGACGGCAGTTGGGCAGAGATGTGCGGCAATGGGGCACGTTGTGCCGCCCGCTATGCCCATGACAAGGGCATAGCCCCTGCGCGGATGCGCTTTGAAACCGTGGCCGGACTCATCGAGGCCGAGGTGACAGGCCACTCGGTCAAACTCAAGATGACCGCGCCCACCGGTCTGCGGCTGCACGAGAAGCTCTTGGTCAACGGAGAGGAGCAGGTGGTGCACAGCCTCAATACCGGGGTGCCCCACGCCGTGCTCTTCATGGAGGACATTCGGCAAGCCCCGGTGATGGAATGGGGGCGAAGTATCCGCTTCCATGAGCACTTTCAGCCTGCCGGGACCAATGTCAACTTTGTGCAGCAGCAGAACGGCAACGGCCTGATCGTCCGCACTTACGAGCGCGGAGTCGAAGGGGAAACCTTGGCCTGCGGCACCGGGGCCGTATCCTCGGCCATCATCGCCGGGCTTCTCGGGCAGGTGCGGCCGCCGGTGGCGGTGACCACCTCGGGCGGCGAGCAGCTGATCATCCACTACTCCTTGGCCGGGCAGGAGATTGCCGAGGTATATCTGGAAGGACCGGCTCATTTTATCTACGAAGGTCGGCTGCACAGCGAAGCAATACGGACGAAATCGTAAGGGGGGAACCCCTTTTTTGGCTTTAAGAGATACCAGGAGGAAGTTATGAGCAAGTTTCGCGGAGCCTTTGTCGCCATCGTTACCCCTTTCACTGATGGCAAGCTGGACGAGCAGGGGTTGAAGGATCTCATCGAATTTCAGATTGCCAACGGCACCCATGGCATTGTTCCTTGCGGGACCACCGGCGAATCCGCCACCATGACCCATGCGGAGCACAGTCGGGTTATTGAGCTGACCGTCAAGACCGTTGCCGGTCGGGTGCCGGTACTGGCCGGAACCGGGTCCAACAGCACCGCCGAATCCATCGAGCTGACCCGCGCGGCCAAGGACGCCGGGGCGGATGGCGCCCTGATGATCACCCCCTACTACAACAAACCGTCCCAGGAAGGGCTCTATCAGCATTTCAAGGCGGTGGCCGAGGCGGTGGATATCCCCATCATTCTCTACAACGTGCCGAGCCGAACCAGCGTCAACATGCTGCCCGAGACCGTGGCCCGCTGCGCCCAGATCGCCAATATCGTCGGGGTCAAGGAGGCCACCGCCGATCTCAACCAGATCAGCCAGGTCATCCGCCTCTGTCCCAAGGATTTCGCAGTCATGTCCGGGGATGATTTCACCTCCATGCCCACCGTGATGATCGGCGGCACCGGGGTGATCTCCGTTACCTCCAACGTGGCGCCCAAGGACATGGCCGCGATGATGGACGCCGCTCTGACCGGTGATATCGCCCTGGCCAAGGAGCTGCACTACAAGCTGCTTCCCCTGATACAGGCGATGTTCATCGACACCAATCCGGTGCCTGCCAAGACGGCCCTGACGATGATGGGCAAGATCAAGTCCGGCTTGCCGCGCTTGCCCCTGTACAAGATGAACGAAGCCAATGAGGAAAAATTGAAGAAGGTTCTCGCTGCTTACGGGTTGGTGTAATTTACGTCAAGGCGGAAGTAAAGCCGTCAACTGACGGCTGATAATTGATTGAGGAGAAGATCATGACCAAGGTTATTGTCGCCGGGGCCGCAGGACGGATGGGCCGCCGGATCAGCTATATGGTGCAGCAGCAGGAAGGGTTGACCTTGGCCGCCGGCTTTGAGCGGCCGGATGGTCCTGAACTCGGCAAGGATCTTGGCGAACTGGCCGGGATCGGTCTTCTGGGAGTGCAGGTGGCGGACAGCTTCGAGACAGTCATGGACCAGGGAGATGTGGTTATTGATTTCACCTTTCACGAGGCCACCATGGCCCTGGCCCGCAAGGCGGCCAAGGCGAAGAAGGCCATGGTCATCGGAACCACCGGCCTCAGCCCTGATAATCTGAGCGAACTCGCCGAATTGAGTCGGAGTTTTCCCTGTGTTCAATCCCCCAACATGGCGGTGGGCGTCAATGTCTTGTTCAAGATTGCCAGAAAGATGGCCGCCCTATTGGGAGATGACTACGATATCGAGATCATCGAAGCCCATCACCGGATGAAGAAAGACGCGCCCAGCGGCACGGCCCTGAAACTGGGAGAGATGGTGGCGGAAGGCGTGAAACGTAACCTGCCGGAAGTAGGGGTCTATTGCCGACACGGGATAATCGGCGAGCGCGGCGAAAAGGAGATCGGCATCCAGACCATCCGGGCCGGGGATATCGTGGGCGAGCATACTGTTTATTTTGCCGGGGCGGGGGAGAGGCTGGAACTCAGCCATCGGGCCCACAGCCGGGACAACTTCGCCAAGGGCGCGGCCCTTGCCGCCGCCTGGGTAGTGAATCAGCCCAACGGCCTCTACACCATGTTCGACGTGCTGGGTCTGCAGGATATTTAGGGACTTCTTCCAAATTGACTCCCCTTCCCCATCAGGGGGGGACTTTTACAAGAGGCTCCATGGAAAAACCGCAACAGGCCTTTATCGGGCTGGGCTCCAATCTCGGCGACGGGCAGAGCAACCTGATGGCCGCCTGGCAACGGCTGGGCGAGGTGGCGGGGATTATCCTGAACCGGCTGTCAAGCCCATACCGGACAGAGCCTGTCGATCTGGACACACCCCACTGGTTCACCAATGCCGTGGGTGAAATCACCACCACCCTTTCCCCCATGGAGTTACTGGCCGCCATGCTCGCCATTGAGACGGACATGGGTCGTGATCGAACGCTGACCAAAGACAGACCGGTTGATCTGGATCTGCTCTATTATGGAGAGATGATGATAAACAGCCAAACACTGACCGTGCCGCATCCGCACATCGCCGGCCGGCTTTTCGTGCTGGCGCCCCTGGCGGAACTGGCGCCGGAACATGTGCATCCCACCCTTGGCCGGACAAATCTGGAACTCTGCCTCGAACTACGGGCGCAGGCAGGGGTGGAGCGGCAGGAGTGGCGGGCCATGGAGCGAATCGGTGGCTAAACTCTTCATTTACGCACTCTTTCTCTATGTCGTATACCGTCTGTTGACAGGCAGCAGGAAAAAGAAAACCGTCGAGCCCACGGGAGAGAGACAGGCCACCGGGACGAGTGAACTTGCCGTCCATGATCAGCTGGTGCAAGACCCTGTTTGTCATATCTATATTCCCAAAAGGCAGGCACTTGTGTTACAGGAGAGTGATACGTCTGTATTTTTTTGCAGTGAACAATGCAGGAAAATGTATTGTGATGCCCACGCAACAAATCGGCAGGAGAATGGCTGAGCCTTCTTTCTTGCGCTCAAAGGAGAAAGTATATGAAGTTTTTTATTGATACCGCCAACATCGAAGAAATCAAAAAAGCCGTTGATATGGGCATGGTGGACGGAGTCACCACCAACCCCTCGCTGATCGCCAGGGAGAATAAACCCTTTGTGGAGATCATCAAGGAGATATGCAAGATAGTGGACGGCCCCATCAGCGCCGAGGTCATCGCTCTCGATGCCGAAGGCATGGTCCGGGAGGGGCGCGAGCTTGCCGCCATCCACTCGAACATCGTGATCAAGATTCCCATGACCACCGAGGGACTCAAGGCGGTCAAGCAGCTTGCCGATGAGAAGATCAAAACCAATGTGACCCTGATCTTTTCCGCCAGCCAGGCCCTTATGGCCGCCAAGGCCGGAGCCGCCTATGCGAGCCCCTTTGTCGGCCGACTGGACGATATTTCCCAGAACGGGATGGAGCTGATCAGCGACATCATGAACATTTACGACAACTACGGTTATGCCACCGAGGTGATTGTCGCCAGCATCCGCAACCCCATCCATGTGGTGGACGCGGCCTTGCTGGGTGCGCATATCGCGACGATCCCCTTCAAGGTCATTGCCCAGCTTGCACGCCATCCCCTCACCGACCTCGGCATGGAACAATTTCTGGCCGATTGGGAAAAAAGAACAAAAGTATAGTATACTGTTTTTGCAACCGCACCAGACCGGAGACAAAAACATGGCTTGGACACGGAAACCAGACCGGCACAAGGGTAAAAGCAAGACACGGACAACCGGCCGCTGCCTGGCCGCGCTGGTCTGGACCATGCTGCTGACGCCGCATGGCGCCCAGGCGGCGATTTATTCTTATGTCGATCAGCATGGCACCGTGCATTTCACCAATGTGCCCAACGACCCCCGCTATAAGCCCGAGGTGATCCGTCGCCCGCAGATTCGGGCGGCGGTCCGGTCGGCACGGGCCGGTGATCCGCGCCTCTATGAAGAGCATATCCAAAGAGCGGCAAGCCGGTACGAAATGGACCCCCTGTTGATCAAGGCCGTAATCAAGGCCGAATCCAACTTCGACTGCATGGCCGTTTCCTCCAAGGGGGCGCAAGGTCTCATGCAGCTTATGCCGGGAACCGCCGCCGACCTGAATGTCTGGAATCCTTTTGATCCCAAGGAAAACATCTTCGGCGGCACCAATTACCTGAGCCAGATGATGGCCCGGTTCGGCGGGAACCTCCGGCTGGCCTTGGCCGCTTACAATGCCGGGCCGGGCAAGGTTGAGGCCGCCCAGGGAATTCCGTTGATCCCGGAGACCCAGCAGTATGTGATAAAGGTCATCCAACACTACCGACAAATGACAGCTGCGGGTTCACCATCCTCCCGCTGGCTGGGGGCGGCTAATTAAATTCCATGGCTCGGCATAAGATCTTCACCATTCCCAATCTGCTCACCGGATACCGCTTTGCGGTGGCGCCGGTCCTCCTCTTTTTTCTCTATCCCCAGCCCAGCGTCGGGGTCAGTCTTTTTGCATTTTTTCTCTTTTTGACCGGCGCCCTGACCGATCTTGCGGACGGCTATTACGCCCGCAAGCATAAGATAGAAACGGTCTTGGGCAAACTGATGGACCCGGTGGCCGATAAGGTGCTGGTCTGCGCGGCCCTGACCATGCTGATCCCCATGGGCAAAATCCCGGCTTGGCTGGTGTTCGTCATCCTGGCCAGGGAGCTGGTGATCACCGGACTCCGGGGTGTGGCCGCCTCTTCGGGCATCGTGGTCGCGGCCAGCGGCATGGGCAAACTGAAGAGCATTTTGCAGTACACCGCGCTCTGCGTCCTGATCTTCCCCTTGGGAGTCGTGCCCATTCCTTTCCTGCACGAACTGGGCAAGGGAATTCTCTATGTTTCCGCCGTGATGACGGTCTGGTCGGGGGTGGATTATTTTTATCGGTTCCAAAAAGTTTTTCTGGAAACCGGCCACTGAAACAGAAGTGAAAAACGCCTTTCTTTAGAGCTTGACAGGGCTCGGGAAGGTTTCTATAGTGTTCGTCCTATGCTGCTGTTACGGCTGCATCGCCATTCTGCCGGAGTGGTGAAACTGGTAGACGCACGGGACTCAAAATCCCGCGGGGGCAACCCCATGTCGGTTCGATTCCGACCTCCGGCACCATTTGATAGTCCGATACCTTCCGGTATCATCCTGAAAGCCCTGAGAAATCAGGGCTTTTTCTTTTTCTGTTGTCCAGTAAGATCCACCCTGATATGCTAAAATCCAGACGTTTTGGGGGCCTCTTTGGGGGCCTTGAATGCCTCGCTGAAAAAAAGGCCCCCAAAATCCTTATTCTGGAGGAAGGCCAATGCCCGCGCGGACAATCCCACTGGTACCACTGCAAATCACCAACGCCAAACCCCGTGAAAAAGAATACAAGCTCTCTGACGGTGGGGGCCTTTATCTGCTTGTGACCCCCAGCGGCGGCAAGCTCTGGCGGTTGAAATACCGTTTGGGGGGCTTGGAGAAGAAGCTTGCTTTGGGGGCCTTTCCTGAAATATCGCTTGCTGATGCCCGACAAAGGCGAGAAAAGGCCCGAGAACAAATAGCCAATGGAATTGATCCGCGCGCGGCCCGGAAGGAACAAGAAGCGGCCATGCTTCTGGAGCAGGAGACATTTGAAATCGTGGCCCGTGAGTGGCACAATCAGTTTCTACCACAGTGGGCACCACGAACAGCTGAGGCAATCCTGGCTATGCTGGCCCGTGACGTTTTTGGAGAGATAGGCGATAAACCACTTGCCGCGATCAATGCGCCTGTGTTGCTGACCATGTTTCGCCGGATAGAAGCACGAGGAGCAGCTTACACGGCACATAGGGTGCGCGGTCTCTGTGGACAGGTATTCCGTTATGGAGTGGCTACCGGACGATGCGACCGTGACCCAACCGGCGATCTAAGGGGGGCGCTCACCCCGATCAAGACCACCCATCGAGCAGCCACCACTGACCCAAAGGAGGTGGCCTCACTGTTGCGGATGCTGGCGGGCTATCAGGGCTCCCTGGTGGTGCGATGCGCCTTGAAGTTGCTTCCCTTGTTGTTTGTTCGACCGGGGGAACTGCGGGCCATGCAATGGGCTGACGTAGACTTGGACAAGGGTGAGTGGTCTTACATGGTAAACAAGACAAAAACCCCGCATATTGTGCCTCTGGCAAAACAGGCGGTGGCGATACTACGGGAGATCTATCCGCTAACCGGCAACCTTCTTTATGTTTTCCCTTCCGCAAGAACCAATGCAAGACCAATATCCGATATGACACTGAATGCAGCCATGCGGCGCATGGGCATAGATACTAAAACGGAGATAACCGGGCATGGATTCCGGGCCGTGGCCCGCACCATTCTTGATGAAGTGTTGGGCTTTCGTCCCGACTTCATAGAACACCAACTTGCCCATGCCGTGCGTGACCCTCTCGGAAGAGCCTATAACCGCACGGCCCACCTTCCAGAACGACGAAAGATGATGCAGGCTTGGGGGGATTATCTAGAACATCTGGTGGCAGGGGAGGAAAACAAAATTATCCCTTTGCGAATAGGCAAGCAGTAACAGCGCTTTTGAGAAGGAGGCCCGAATTTTAAAAGGGGTGATCCAAGAAACACCTTTCCCTCTTCGGATTGTCTGCTGTGATGCTTCGGACAGCGGCGGCTGGTGCCGCTTTCTTCGAGCTGAACACCGGCAGAAAAACAAGCGAATGGGATCGGACTCCGGCCCGGACTCGCCCGGCTCGCCGGGGACGGACACCGATCCATCCCAATGCGATATATTCTGCAGAGGCCTGACTTTTACAATCACCATGCGACATTTCTCGAAAATTCCAGGAGATTTGTCGACCAGTCCTGATCGTTTTTGGCTTTCCTTGAAAAAACTTCCGCCAGTTAAATATCAGCAGTATTTATGTTCTGCCTCAAGCTTCTTTCTTGCAACCACCCACGAATGTCCCTCACCATCCAGCCCACGGCACGAGAGCCAATAGCCACAGAGCGAGGGAAAACACCATCGGCCATCATCTGGTAAATACTGCTACGGCCAAGTCCGGTCAGCTTTTTTACATCTGGCATACGAAGAAACCCTATATCTTCAAGGTTCTGGTTCATAGTCGTGCCTCCCATTAAAATGGAATTAATTCTAAATCGAGAACATTTGAGACGAGCTCACCGTCAGGCTGGGGGAGTAGGAAGCCCACTGCGCTTTCCAGCATGCGAAAAAGTAGCCCGTGACTTAACAAGATAAAAAACGACGGCATTTTTTTAAGCCGAGTTGCGTAATTGGCAGAGGAGGAAAAGCGTTGCAGCCATTTTCGCACTAATCTGCGGAGCTTGAAAAAAGTCTCCCGAGTAAGCAAGACATGGCAGCAAGGGGTGGCGGGGAGACTCTGCCGGCCTATGATCCCCCAAAATCTTCCGGGAGTTGCCCATTCAGGAAGATCTGATTCCGTGCTTTTTCCGACATACTTGCATACATAGGCTCTCATTTTGCCGGATGAATCGCAGATGAAATCCGCCTGTGTTCCTGCACGAAGATGCCTTTCATCACCGGAGCCAACAACACGAAACCAAGTTTCCCCGATGAATCGACGTAACAGGTTGATATCCATTCCGTTACGACCCAAGGAACCCATAAGATGGAAATGAGGAGCGCCGCGCCGTTGCGGCTCCAACTTCCAGAAGAACCAGGAGCCAGGGAATTGGCGGCGGAACTCGTGGGCAAAGTTATCAAGATGCCGTTTCCATGTGCTGGAGTCAGCGGGATAAAATCCGGGATAGGTTAAGGTCATGAAAATTTTTGGCAATGCTGCTATAGAAAAGATTTTTTTCAGAAAATTCCGCCGTGCCCTTGAAGAAAATTGGGTGATCGTTTGACGATTGCCTCGATCACATCCAGGGTTATACGGAGCGGATTTTGATGGCGCACGGAAATTGGCATATCCCGAATAGATACTGACTGAATGACAGTTGGCGGACGGAGGATTGACAGAAGACGCAACAACGCTGTATCTTGCAGACATACTTGTACCCCTCCTGGGGGTGCTTGTTGGGGCTTACAGATTGGGGCATTCTTCGCGGGATCGACCCAATCTGTAAGCTTTTTTGTTTATGTAGTTATTTGCTCTTGCTCTTCATCATCATTCTCTAACTCAATATTCAGGACGTTTTTCTTGAAAGTCCTGAAAAATTTGGCAAGCTTCAGGACTCCAAATTTCTGATAAATGTTAAGGCTATCAAGGCCGACGTAGAGCACATTTTTTGCTACCAGAGACACGGACATTTGCATTTCTGCCGCAATCTTTTCTAAGGCTTCTTTCACTTCTCTATCGACAACAACGCTAAGGACAACTTTGTCTGCGGGTAATGGCATGGGTTCCTCCTTGGAAACATAAAAGGTTCGTCTTGGTTAAAACCACAATGAACCCAACAGCACTTTGATGTCAAGATATATTTTTGCTGTTCAGTGCGTTGGTCATCTCGACTGTCACTCATGACAGATAATTCGGCGGCTATAAGCGCGGGCCAAGAAGAACCACAACCGGGGAAAAGAAAAGAGCAGACTTCGCACTACTCCCTGAAAAACGCTGTGGCCTGTAGCTGCTGACTATCTGCTTTTGAAAAAAAGATAGACCGTGCCGAGATTTGAGCCTTTAACAAGCCCCGTATTCCGTCCTGCCGCGACCTACACCCTTTCTGATTGGAAACAAAAAGAAAATATGACAGAATGTCAGGTAATTCGGCTAAGATTGCGGATAGTGGATAAGAGTTTTTGAGAATACACAGTATTCCGCATAAGATGCCCAGGATGGTCATAAAAGGTATTTTTAGGGGATTTTTTCCCCTTCGGAATCCAAACCCGAGAACGAAATGGCGAAGAAGTATCAAAAACGGACTCCCTATAATATTGATGTTATGAGCACTAAAAAGAGGGGCAGATATGTACAAAAAAATCACCCAATTAAGCAAAGACAATTTGGAGTTCCAAAGCACTGAGTTAGATGCGTTAACTACAATTTGGCAAGAACGCAAAGAAGAGCTAGAAAAAAGCGGTGCGTATCAGGAATTTATTAAGAAATTGCAAAGGGAATGGGCAATTGAGACCGGGATAATTGAAAGATTATATACATGGGATAGAGGTGTGACGGAAGTTCTGATAGAACAAGGCATTGACTCCTCAATCATATCACATAAAGGCGGACTGCGAACAGATAAAGCCAACCATGTAAAGAATATAATTGATGACCAATTAAACATTGTCGAAGGTCTTTTTTCTTTCGTAAAGGGAGATCAACCTCTGACTGAGCATTTTATACGAGGAATTCAGTCACAATTCACAGCTCACCAAGAATGTATCGAAGCAATAACTGATACTGGGGAAATTGTGGAGGTTAAGCTGGAAAAAGGGCAATACAAAAAACTTCCTAATAACCCACGAAGACCAGATGGAGAAATCCATGAATATTGTCCTCCGGAATTCGTAAAGGACGAGATGGGAAATCTTGTTAATTGGTATCACCAAATTGCATATGAATTCCCTCCTGAAATTGTGTCTTCTTGGTTACATCATAGATTTACGCAAATTCATCCATTTCAAGACGGAAATGGCCGAGTGGCCAGAGCACTGGCGTCTCTTATATTCCTCAAAGCAGGTCTTTTTCCATTAGTAATAAGAGATTCAGACAGGCAAGATTATATCTCAGCGCTAGAAGAGGCAGATAACAATAATTTATCAGCGTTGACTAAGCTGTTTTCAGTCCGTCAAAGAGATTCAATTCTTGCAGCTCTTGGTCTGGAACAACAAGTTAAGCAAGCAAGATATGCTGAAGATATTATAAGTTCTGCAATTGAAGTACTAAGACAAAAAGCTACTGTCCAAGCAGACCAACTTAACGTAGTATTCGATTACGCTGACTCACTGCGTGACATTGCGAATGCAAGAATAGGCGCAATTTCTGACAAGTTAAATGAAAATCTCAACGAGGTTACCCCTCGGGATCAAACCGACTATCATGCACGTCACGGCTCAGCAGATAATGACTCGATTGAAAGGCACTATTTTTACGGGCAAATTGTAGAAGTTGCGAAAAAATTCAAGTATTTTGCTAACTTGGATAGGTATCGGTCATGGACAAGACTTGTTATTCAAACAAAAGAGTGTTTTGAGTTTGTCATTAGCTTCCACGGATATGGCCATGGGAATAATGGAATTATGGTTGCTTCAGCATTTACATCTATCAGAGTTCCCAGAGAAGAGGGTGGCGCAGAACCCGCGAATACCACACCGGCATGTCTTGATTTGTTCCAGTTCAACTACGCGGAATCGATTGATAGTATCCAGCAACGGTTCACAGAATGGTTAGAAAGCACCACTGCTATAGCCCTAGCAGAATGGAAGAAAAACATAAGTTCATAACAAAATAATCCCGCAGACGTCGAGATCGTCTGCGGCGCTGTCGCGGTAAATTCGTTGGTGCCATCCCGTCCGCTGATTATCGGCGTTGCGCAGGCCGCAACTTTTGGGGGCCTTTTTAGGGACCTTCTTGCAATATCCATGCTTGATTATGTCGCTTATACAGGCTGTTGCGTAGCAAGTTCTATTAAGACCTCCGCACCATTGCATTATCCGATACCGTCCGGTATCGTCCTGAAGGCCCTGAGAAATCAGGGCTTTTTCTTTTTTATCCTCCCTTGACACACTGCTGACCATCGTGCGAGAATAATGCACGAGCTGTTGTAACCCGTCAGATGGATGCCCGGATGGTTCCTGCGCGGCGCGGCAAGGGAGGCTGTTCTCCTGCGCCCGCCGACCGTCGCTTATGTTTCGTTACGAAGCATCCCGTGCAAAGAGAGGCGAAACATGCCGGAAAAACCGCAACCGCACGATCTGAGCCGTCCCGGTCTCCGGAGGGCCACTCTGTATCCGTTGGCCACCATCCTGGGCGTCATCCTGCTGGTTGCCCTGGGATGTTTCTACTGGCTCCAACAGAGCCATATTCAAAACCGGGTCATGGCCAAACAGGACAGCGTCCCTTACCTGCTCGCCCTGTTCGAGGAGCAGGACGTCAACCTCCTGACCCATTACTTTTCCCATATCGAAGAAAATACCCAGTTGCGACAAGCCTTCCTGGACGACGACCGGCAAGGGGCGCTAAGCAGTGCCCTCCCTATCTACACGCAGCTGAAGAGCGACCTCAACCTTACCCATTTTTACCTGCACACAACGGGCAAGCACTGTTTTCTGCGGGCCCACATGCCGGAGCATTACGGCGACGTCATCAGCCGCAGGACCCTTGACGAGGCGGTGCGAACCGGCCGGACCGCTTCCGGCATCGAGCTTGGCCCCCTGGGCACGCTCACCCTGCGGGTGGTCAAACCGTGGCGGGTCGACAACAAGCTCATCGGCTACCTGGAGCTGGGCAAGGAGATCAGCTATCTCTTGCCCAGGCTGCGGCGGGCCCTGGGGGTGGAGCTGGTGGTGCTGGTGTGGAAGTACCGCCTCGATCAGGCCCAGTGGGAGAAAGGGATGCAGCTCCTCAACCGGCAGGAGCAGTGGGCCCAGTTTGCAGACTACGTGGTGGTCGACAGCACCCTGCCCCGCATCTCCCCGGAGATCTCGCGGGAGATTGACAAAGGGCATAAAGAGCACGGTGGACACCCGATTCACCCGAGGGAGGGATCCCCTTACGATGGCGGTTTTATTCCCCTTATGGATGCAGCCGGCCAGCAAATCGGCGATATCGTGGTGCTGGTGGATTTCACCGCCCTGCGGTTCAAGCTGTTGCAATCCTTCCTCCTGCTTTCCCTGGTGGTGGTCACCTCCGGCGCCGGTCTTTTTTTGCTCTTTTCCGGTCGCATCAGGCGACTGGACAAAGCGCTGAACAAAGCCATTTACTCCCTCGACGAACAGGTAAATCACTACCTTTCCCTGTTTGAGGAATCCCCATTTCCCCAGATCGAGGAGGACTTTTCCGGCGTCAAGGCCTACATCGACGGATTGCCCTGCGCCGGGCTGATCGAAGTGCAGGCCTACTTCGCCGCCCATCCCGAGGCATGCCTGGAATGCGTCCAACAGGCGGTGATGAAAAACTGCAACAACGCCATGCTGAAAATGTTGGGGAGTGCAGGCAAGGATGAATTACTGCGCGGTCTGTGGCGGAACAACTTTCTTCCCCGCACCCTGGATGATTTTGCCAGGGTGGTGTCCACCATGGCATTCGGAGCGCGGAGCGGTGCGTGCGAATCGTGCCTGTTGACCGATAACGGCGAGGAGATCGCGGTGATTGCCAATGTGCAGGTGATCAGCGGGTTCGAGGAGACGCTGGGCAAGGTGGTGATCTCTTTTTACGACATTACCGAGCGCAAGCATGCCGAAGCGGCGCTGCTGGAGGGCGACACCAAGCTTCGGGAAGCGCAAGAAATCGCCCGCTTGGGCCGCTGGGAGCTTGACCTGAAAACCAACCACCTCATCTGGCCCGACGTGATTTTTAACCTGTTCGAGGTCAGTAAAGAGAATTTTCCCTCCTCGTATGAGGCTTTTCTGGAATGCGTACATCCCGATGACCGGGACTTGGTTGACCAAACCTACCGCAACTCCGTGGAAAGCAAAAGGTACTACGCCATCGAACACCGGCTGAAGATGAAGGATGGCCGCATCAAATGGGTCAGCGAGCTCGGCCGCACGGTGTACGACGAGACAGGCAACCCCATCCGTTCCATCGGCATTGTCCAAGACATCACCGAGCGCAAGCGGTTGGAAGAAGAGATCCGGGCCAGCGAACTTAAGTATCGTACCCTGCTGGAAAATATCCCGGCCAAGGTCTTTTACAAGGATACCGCCGGCGTTTACCAGGCGGTGAACCCGGCCTTCGCCTTGGAGCTGGGCCAGTTGGCGGAGAAGATGGTGGGCAGGAATGACTACGATTTTTTCCCGCCCACGCTTGCGGCCAAATACCAAGCCGACGACCGGCGCATCGTGGATCTCGATATCCACGAGGCCATGGATGAATCCTATCTGCTGGATGGGAAACCCTGTATTGTGCATACCATCAAGAACACGGTTAAGGATGTCGAAGGCAGGATCATCGGGCTGATCGGCATCTTCTGGGATGTCACCGAGCAGCGTCAGGCCGCGGAACGGCTACGGCTGTTCCGAAGGCTCATCGACCAGGCCAACGACTTCATCGTGGTGGTTGACCCGAAAACCGGCAGATTCCTGGACGTGAACGATTCCTTCTGCAACAGCCTGGGCTACACGCGGGATGAACTGCTGGGGCTGACGGTGTCCGAGGTGGACATCAACCTGGCCGAGGATGCGGCATGGCGCGCCTTTATGGAAATCCTTCGGCAGGAGGAGAACCTGACCAACGAGAGTCAGTGTCGCCGCAAGGACGGCACACTGGTGCAGGTGGAGATAAACGCCTCCTTGCTGCGTTTGGAGGAGAAAGAGTGCGTACTCGGCGTGGTGCGTGATATCAGCGAGCGGATGCGGCGGCGGGCCGAGCTGAAAGAGGCCCTTGATAAGGCCGAGGCCGCCAACCGGGCCAAGAGCCAGTTCCTGGCCAACATGAGCCACGAGATCAGAACCCCAATGAACGGCATCATGGGCATGACCAACCTCGCCCTGGCCACAACGCTCACTGCGGAGCAGCGCCATTACCTGTCGGTGGTCAACGATTCGGCCCGGTCCCTGCTTAACATCATCAACGACATTCTTGATTTTTCCAAGATCGAGGCCGGTCAGCTCACCCTGGACGAGCATCCCTTCGAGCTTGTGGAGCTGCTCGAGAGCACCCTGGCCCCGTTTGTCCTCAAGGCCCAGGAAAAGCAGGTGGAGCTGATCTGCCGTCTGCCGGCAGGGGTGCCGGTGGCCCTGATCGGCGATGGTATGCGCTTGCGGCAGATTCTGGTCAATCTGGTGGGCAATGCGGTCAAGTTCACCGAACGCGGCTATATCTTGGTGGAGGTGGGAGTGCTTTGCAAGGAGGAGCATTCCGTCGTTTTGGTTTTCAGCGTTCAAGATACAGGCATCGGGGTGGCCAAGGACAAGCAGGAGAGCATCTTCTGCACCTTTAGCCAGGCGGACAATTCCATCACCCGGCGTTACGGCGGCAGCGGCCTGGGGTTGACCATCTGCTGCCGACTGGCCACTATGATGGGCGGCGATGTCTGGCTGGAGAGCGACGAGGGCAAGGGCAGCACCTTTTTTGCCTCGGCTCGCTTCAAGATGGTAAAAGAACAGCCGACCCCGTATGTGGCGCCGCAACCGAAAGGGGAGCCGGGCCGGGTTCTGCTGCTTGATCCCCTGGAGGTAAGCCGGGGTATCATGGCGGAGCAGTTTACCGACTGGGGCTTGGCGGTCACCGCGCAAGCGGGCCTGGATGAAGCGGGCGAGCCGTCCTCCGGCGGGAAAGAAGTGGAAACCAGCTATGATCTCATTGTGTTGCACGTCAGGGGTGGGGCAACCGGGAACCGAGACCTTGTGCGGTATTTGAGCAAAGCCCCCCGCTATGCGGATATCCCCTTGGCGCTGCTGGGTGCGGCCAAGGAAGTGGAAGGATTGGCCCCTGGAAAAATCACCACCTGCTGTGTGTACAGGACGCCCTTTCGCTCATCGGACCTGAAGCGGTGCCTGGATGCGGCGTTGGGCGGCCTCCATGTCTGTCTGCTGCCCATGGCGGGGGAGTATGGCGCACCCTCTGCCGCTGGCCACAATGGTTCGACATCGCGTTACGTCCTGCTGGTGGAGGACAATCCGGTGAATCTGGAACTGGCTCAAGTGATCATCGAACAGGCGGGGCACCGAGTGGCCACGGCCGCCAGTGGGAGAGAGGCGTTGCTGCTGCTCACCCAGACCACCTTCGACGCCATCTTCATGGATATCCAGATGCCGGAGATGGATGGCCTCGCCACCACCCGGATCATCAGGCAATGCGAGGTGGGGATCATCCCCGAGCAGCCGGAATACCGCCGGATCGCCGAAGGGGTCAGGGACATGATCAGGGGCAGAAGAACCCCCATCATCGCCATGACCGCCCACGCCATGTCCGGCGACCGGGAGGAGTGCCTGAGCGCCGGCATGGACCTTTATGTGACCAAGCCGTTCCAGCCTGAGCAACTGGTGGAGATTCTTGCCGGACTCTCCGGAGAAAAGGGCAACAACAGCCCACACAGCGGAGGGGACAACGCCCCCCCGCAGGAGACACTTAATGCCGAGGAGGGGGGCGCGGTCACGCCCGAGGCGGTGAAGCGGTTTCTTCGGGAGAAGTACCATCTGCCCCAAGCCAATATCGACCATCTCTTTCAGGTTGCCCAAGTGACCCTGGCCGAATATCTCGGTCTGCTGGAGCAGGCTGCGGAACGGAAAGATTTCTCTGCCCTGGCCAAGAATGGTCACACCATCAAGGGAGAGCTGCTGCAGTTAGGTATGGCGGAAGGGGCTGAACTGGCGCTCACCGTTGAGCGCGGCGCCAAAGGAGGCGATCCTACCCTGGACTACCAGGAACTCACTGCCCGCTTGCGGACCGGGCTTGGCGGGTTGTTGTGTCGTGGAGAGGAATCGTGAAAACAGGAGCCGATCGAGGCGCGGCTTGTGGAAACCGCGGCCTTGCAGCGAAAAGCAATGGCACTCGCACCGGAATTGCCACCCTGTACCATGGACTGTGGGTCATAGGAGTGGACAAGTTAAGGGAGTATCGGGCATGAAAAAAGAGACAGTCCATCTTCTGCTCATCGAGGGGAGTCCGCCGGCGGCCGAAATGATCACCGGTCTGCTGCACACGGGCAAGCGCATTCGTTTCCGGATAAGTCATTGTCCCTCCCTGGGGGAGGCCCTGGCATGGTTGCGGGAGCACACCCCCGAGCTTATCCTCGCCGATCTTTCCCTGCCGGATTCGCAGGGAATGGCCACATTCAGGGCTATCCGGGAGGTGTCGCCCCTGGTGCCCATAGTCGTCTTGAGCGATACGGAGAATGAAGAATCCGCCCTTGCCGCTCTCAGAATGGGCGCCGAGGAATACCTGTGCATGGAACATCTCGATGTGGGGCGTTCTCTGGAACGATCCCTGCGCTACGCCATGGAGCGCCATCGCATCGAGTGCGAGCTGAAGCAGAACAAGGGACGCTATCGGCGGATTCTCAATGCGGTTACCAGTTATCTTTACACCGTGCGGCTGGAAAACAACCAGACGGTGGAGACCAGTCACAGCGCGGCCTGCGAGGCGGTCACCGGTTATTCATCGGAGGAGTTTGCCTCAAGGTCCACCCTGTGGATCGATATCGTGCCGGAAGAGGACCGACCCCTCGTACGGGAACAGATCCAGAAACTCTTCGCCGGGGAAAAGGTTGGCCCTCTGGAACACCGGATTATCCGCAAGGATGGGGCGCTCCGCTGGATAAGCAATATGCCGGTGCCTGCCTACGACAGCGATGGGGTTCTGCTCAGCTACGATGGCGTGGTGCAGGATATCACCGAGCGCAAGCATGCCGAGGAAGAGTTGCGCACCGCCTACGATCTGCTGGAAAAACGGGTGGAGGAGCGAACCGTCGAACTGCTGGTCGCCAACAAGTCCCTGCGGGCCGAAATGAAGCGACGGGAAAAAATGGAACAGGAACTCTTACGGGAACTGGTGGTCACCGGTGCTCTTGCCCGTCTGTACGCCCCCCTGGTTTCCCTCGATTCATCCTTTGAGGACTACGCCCATGTGGTGCTGGAGCAGGCCCAGCAGCTCACCGGTAGCAAGCACGGCTTTGTGGCCACCATCGATCCGCAAACCGGCGAGCTTTTTCCCCATACCTTCACCCGGATGATGGGGCAGGCGTGCCGTGTGGCGCAGGGGCAGAGCAAGACCATCTTTCCGCCCAATCCGGATGGCACCTATCCCTCTCTCTGGGGTGCGGCGCTCAACAGCAAAAAAGGGTTCTACACCAATACGCCGGCCACGCATCCCGCGGCAAAGGGATTGCCTCCCGGCCACGTGCCGCTGGGCAACTTCCTCACCGTGCCGGTCCTGCTGGGGGAAGAGCTTGTCGGCCAGATCGCCCTGGCCGGAAAACCCAAGCATTACAACGCCCGGGACCTGCAGGCGATCCAGCGGCTGGCTGACTACTATGCCATGGCCATCCAACGGCAGCGCAACGAGACCAAGCTGCACCAAGCCTTACAGGCGGCGGAACAGGCCAGCCGAGCCAAGAGCGAATTTCTGGCCAACATGAGCCACGAGATCCGCACCCCCATGAACGCCATCATGGGCATGATCAATCTGGCCATCAAGCAACCCCTCCCGCCCAAGGCGATGGAATATCTCCGGATCGCTAAGCTCTCCAACAATGCACTTCTGGGCATCATCAACGATATCCTGGACTTCTCCAAGATCGAGTCGGGCAAGCTCTCCATCGAGAGCATCGAGTTCAGCGTGCAGGATATCCTGATCAACCTGCTGGAGATGTTCCGGGAGAGCGGGCGGGACAAGGGGCTTGATCTCAATATCGACGTGGCAAACGATGTGCCGGATCTGGTGATCGGCGATCCCCTCCGGGTGGGGCAGGTGCTGATGAATCTGGTCGGCAACGCCATCAAGTTTACCAATCAGGGCGAGATCACGGTGAGCATCCATTGTCTGGAAAGGTCGGAGGAAAGCGTTCGTCTGGAATTTCAGGTGCTCGACAGCGGCATCGGCATCCCAACGGAAAAGATCGCCTCCATCTTCGCTGCCTTTGCCCAGGCGGATGGATCCACCACCCGTAAGTATGGCGGAACCGGCCTTGGCCTGACCATCTGCAAGAAACTGGTGCATCTGATGGGAGGCGAGATCAGGGTGGAAAGTACGCCCGGGGTGGGGAGCGCCTTCTCTTTTGCGCTGCCGCTGCGCCTCCCGGCGGCCCGGCAGGTCAGTGCTCCCGAGATCTTGGATTTTAGCGGCAAGCGGATCCTGGTGGTCGATGACGAAGAGTATCTGGTGCGACTCCTGCATGCAATCCTTGAGTCCCACGGATTTACCGTGGTCAGCGCGACCAGGCCCAGCGAGGCCCTGCGCATCCTTCAGGAAGAAACGATTCCGACGACCCGGTTCGACCTGATTCTGCTCGATCTGATGCTGCCGGAGCAGGACGGGATCATCACCGCCAGGGCCATCCGGGGCGATACCCGGTTGCGGGATATACCGATCATCATCCTCACCGGCATGGGCAGCGATTTGGAAGAGCAGCGGGCCAAGCAGGCGGGGGTGAACGGGTTTCTGCGCAAGCCGGTGAGCCGGACCCTGCTTTTAAGCTGCATCAATGATATATTAGGGGAAAGCATGAAGGAACCGGCGGCATGCACTCGGGTGGACGAGAAAGAGGCCACCACGATTTTGCGAGGCAAGAAGATCCTGCTGGTGGAGGACAACCTGTTCAACCAGATGGTTGCCCAGGAGGTTCTGGCCAATGTGGGGATCATCGTGACGGTGGCCAACAACGGCAAGGAGGCGCTGGCCATGCTGGACGACGACGTGGCGGCGGTGCTCATGGATATCCAGATGCCTGAGATGGACGGCTACGAGGCGACCCGGGCAATCCGGCAACAGCCGCGTTTTGCCAAGCTTCCCATCATTGCCATGACCGCCCACGCCATGAGCGGCGACAGGGAAATATGCCTGGCCGCCGGAATGGACAACTACGTGGCCAAACCGTTTGAGCCGGAAGAGGTCTTTGCCATGCTGACCCGGTATGTGGGCGGGGAGGCCACGGAAAAACGGGAGCCCGGGCCGGAGGTGGAAAAATGCCGGGCCCAGGACGATCTTGTGGCTGCTATCCATGTGCATCTGGAAAAGGTGTACGGTTTCGATCCGGAAAAAAGAACGCTTATGCTGGAGGGTGCCCAGAAAACGTTGCTGGAGCAGTTCGTCCAGGGTGCGAAGGCCTTGGCCGGCAACGACTTGGAGGGGTTGAGCCGGGTGGGCCACAGCATTAAGGGGTCGCTGGGCGCACTGGGGCTCAAGGAGCTGGCCGGCCTGGCCGAGCGGATCGAGAAGCAGCAGACCAGGAGCGCTGACAACAAAGGGGAGGTACTCCTTGCGCAGTTTGCAGAGTTGCGAAAGGGTTTATCCTCCTGGCTGGGGTAGGGCGGTCCGCCACGGTTGGTGCGGTTTAACCGCCAGGGCGCACAATAAGGAAAATGAACTCCGGGCCGCCAACGATAAGGAAAGAAAAAAACCTTGCCCATTACCAGCCCTGCCCGAAATGACGCACAACACAAAGCGAAGGCTCGCCCATGAAAGCACGGATGAAAAAAAACGTTGATTATGCCACCATCCTTGGCCTGTTCGGCGCCATTACCATGGTGGGGTGGGTAATCTCCATGAGCCACACCGTCCACATCTACCTGAACCTGCCCTCTTTTTTGCTGGTGGTGGTGGGCAGCGCCTTCATCGTGCTGATCAAATTCAATGTGTATCAGTTCGCCAAGGCCATGGGTATAGCTTTTCGCGCGTTTTTCGTCCCCACCGACACCCTGCGGGAACTCATCGACGTCATCATGACCCTGCACAAGAAGGCCCGCATCCACGGCCTGCTGGCCCTGGAAGACGAACCCATCGAGCACCCATTTTTGAGGCAGGGGATCAAATACGTGGTGGACAACATCAGCCCCGGCATTATCAAGAACACCCTGCACAAGGAGATCAGCCACACCTTCGAGCGCCACCAGAGCGGCGCCAGGGTCTTCCGGGCCCTGGCCGAAGTCAGTCCGGCCATGGGCATGGTGGGCACCCTCATCGGTCTGGTGCAGATGATGGCCGGCATGGATGATCCCAAGGGGATCGGCCCGGCCATGGCGGTGGCCCTGCTCACCACCCTGTATGGCGCGTTGATGGCCTATGTGATCGCCAGTCCCATCGCCGACAAACTCCAGCTGCGCAGTCAGGAGGAATATATGCTGCAGCTCTTGATCGCCGACGGGGTGCTGGGCATCCAGCAGGCTTTGCATCCCTATGTGCTGGAAGAGATCCTGCTTACCTATCTGCCGGGCTCCCAGCGCTCGGGAGGCAGATGGAAGGCAAGGGAGGTTCGTTACTCGTCGTTGAGCGCCATCCCGGTTGTTTATCCGGAGGAGAAGAAGCATTCCGAGCCGAGTCCGCTGGCGCCGTTTATTCATCCCGAGGAACCGCGGCCATGATTCCGGAGAAACCGTCCCCCACCAAAGGGCAGGAGTCCGGCCCGGTCGAAAGACCAGGCGATCAACCTGCGTCCACCGCTGCCCGGCATGATTCTCCGGCCTCTCGGCCGGAGGAGGCATTGGCCCCGCCCCAGGCGGGGAAAGAGGAGGAATACATCCTCTTCGCCTTCGATCAGGACGAACACCCCTTTCCATTTTCGAACGAAATGAACGCAAAAAAAGGTGGATGGATCATCAGCTTCGCCGATCTCATGACCCTGTTGCTCTGCGCTTTCATCCTGCTCTTTGCCAGCTCCAGACTCGATTTGGAAAAATTCCGTCTCATCGCTCAATCCATGTCCGGCGCCCTGGGCGGCAAATCGGTGATCTATGTTCCCGTTTCGGCGGAAGATATCCCCAAGATAGCCCGCAAGGAAGAAAGCGACATGACCGGGCGGCTCCGGCGCACCTTGGGATATGCCAATCAGCTCCGCACTGTCCTGGCCCCGGAAATCCAACAGCGGCAGCTTGATATCGAGGTCTCCGACCAGCTGATTACCATCCTGATTCTGCAAAACGGCTCCTTCGAGACCGGCAGCTCCACCCTCAATCCGAACTTTTTGCCCACCGCCAGGAAGATCCGCGATGCCTTGGTCGATGTACCCGGCGATATCACGGTGGCCGGTCACTCGGACAATCAGCCGATGAGTGGCGGCAAATTTCGCTCCAACTGGGAGCTTTCCAGCGCCAGGGCCTTTTCCTTGATGCATGAGTTGCTTCAAGACAACGTCTTGCCCAACGAGCGGTTCGTCCTGAAAGGATGCGGCGATACCCAGCCGCGAGTACCCAATACCACCCAAGACAACCGGGAAAAAAACCGGCGGGTGGAGATCATCATCGATCAGCGCGGTCTCAAGGACAATCCCGAGCTCTTCCCTGTGCGCTGAGCCAAGCTCCATGTGTTCTCTGCAACTGATCCCGTCATCTTGTGGGGTGGGGAGGGAATTTACAGGTGTTTTCGCAAGAGGCTCCTCTGATTTGGAAATGGACGAAGAATTAGGTTATAAAGGTATATACTCGGGGATATATATATCCCGACCAAAAACAGTTGCCGCCCAAGACCGAGCACGGAAATTGCCATGATCATGAATCCGAACCGCCGCCTCTTCCTGCGAGGAGGAAAACCCCTGCCCATTAGACCGCCTTGGGCCGTGGAGGAAAACGACTTTCTCAAGCGCTGCAACCGGTGCGGCGCGTGTCTTGCCCATTGCCCCCAGCGGATTCTCGATTCCGATTGGCTTGGCTACCCGATGGTGAACTTCGGCAAGGGGGGGTGCACTTTCTGCGGCGCCTGCGTTCAAGAATGTTCCGAGCAGGCGCTGGTCATGCAGAGCGGCGTTCCGCCATGGCAACACAAGGCGGTTTTTTCCGAAGCCTGCCTGAACGGCCAAGGCATCCCATGCCGCACCTGCGGTGAGCAATGCGACAGCAGCGCCATCATCTTCCAGCCTTCCCCCGGCGGCCGCATCCTGCCCCAACTGGTTGCGGCCGAGTGCAACGGCTGCGGCGCCTGCCAGGCGGTGTGCCCTGTCCAGGCCGTCAGTATGCTTGCCTGAAGTCTTTTTCTATTTCCAAGGCAGCCCCCCCCCCGGAAACGCAACGTCACCTATCGGTAACAAATCCACCCGTCCAAGTGTAATCCATCGGTAACACTCCATATTTTAAAACCTGAATTATCACGTAAATTCAAGGCTTGACTTTCTTGGCATGCCTGTTGCTATACTAATTAAAATACCTTGAAAACATGTCCGCATGGGCTTTTCCGCCCGACAGATGTCGAACTCGAAATTGAAACGCTTCAAGAGGAGGAAAAAATGAATATCGCCGGCGTTCTTGTCCATGCCAGAGCAGACTCCAGTGAGCAGGTTGCCGCCTCGCTGGGCCGGATGCCTGGGCTTGAAATCCATGCCCGCACCGAAGACCACCGTTTTGTGGTAACCATCGAAGAGCAAGAGAATTCCGTCATCTCCGAGACCCTGCTCAAGCTGCACACCGTTGATGGCGTGTTGTCCGCGGCCATGGTCTACCAGCACGCCGAACCCGAAGAAAACACCGCCACGATCGATTACCCGGCCTGACGCTTTTTTTGTTCGGCCGCCGGTTTGTTGTGCGCGGCCATACGGAAAAATTACCCAAGAGCAAGCGTAGAAGGAGGAAGAGACATGAAACTGACCAGACGTAATTTTATCAAAGCCAACGCCATAGCGGCCACCGCCCTGGCCGCCGGGATTTCGCTGCCGGAGACCGAGGCCCTGGCCGCAACCGAAGATCCGAGCATCCGCTGGGACAAGGCGCCCTGTCGCTTTTGCGGCACAGGCTGCAGTGTGCTGGTGGGCACCAAGGACGGCCGGGTCGTGGCCACCCAAGGCGACCCGGACGCTCCGGTCAACAAGGGGCTGAACTGCATCAAGGGCTACTTCCTCTCCAAGATCATGTACGGCAAGGATCGCCTCACCCGCCCCATGCTCCGCATGAAGAACGGCAAGTTCGACAAGAGCGGCCAGTTCAGCCCGATAAGCTGGGACCAGGCCTTTGACATCATGGCCACGAAATGGAAAGAGGCCATGAAAAAGAAGGGTCCCAGCGGGGTGGGCATGTTCGGCTCGGGCCAGTGGACCATCTGGGAGGGTTATGCCGCTGCCAAGCTGTACAAGGCCGGTTTCCGCTCCAACAACATCGATCCCAATGCCCGCCACTGCATGGCCTCCGCCGTGGCCGGCTTCATGCGCACCTTCGGCTCCGACGAGCCCATGGGTTGCTACAACGATCTCGAACATGCCGACGCCTTTGTTCTTTGGGGCTCCAACATGGCGGAGGCACACCCCATCCTCTGGTCCCGGCTCACCGATCGCAGGCTTACCGCGGCCAATGTCAAGGTGGCGGTGCTTTCCACCTTTGAAAATCGCTGTTTCGAGCTGGCCGACCTGAAGCTGGTCATGCGTCCGCAGTCCGATCTGGCCATCCTCAACTACATCGCCAACCACATCATCCAGAGCGGTAAGGTCAACGAGGCATTTGTCAAGAAATCGGTCAACTTCAAGCGTGGCGCCACCGACATCGGCTATGGCCTCAGGCCCAACGATCCTCGGGAGAAAAACGCCAAGAACGCAGCCAAGGCAAACGACGCCGAGCCCATGAGCTTTGATGAGTACAAGGCCTTTGTGGCCGAGTACACTCTGGATAAAGCCCACGAGATCTCCGGGGTGCCCAAGGAACAACTTGAGGCTCTGGCCAACATCTACGCGGACCCGAAGATCAAGGTGGTCTCCTACTGGACCATGGGTTTCAACCAGCACACCCGCGGCACCTGGGCCAACAACCTCGTCTACAACATCCATCTGCTCACCGGCAAGATCTCCGAGCCGGGCAACGGCCCCTTCTCCCTCACCGGCCAGCCCTCGGCCTGCGGCACGGCCCGTGAGGTGGGCACCTTTGCCCACCGCTTGCCGGCGGACATGGTGGTTAACAAACCCGAACATCGCGCCGTTACCGAAAAGATCTGGAAATTGCCGGAAGGCACCCTGCCGGACAAGGTCGGCTTCCACGCCGTCCTGATGCAGCGCAAGCTGCGCGACAAGGAAATGAACTGCTACTGGCAGTTGTGCAACAACAATATGCAGGCCGGACCCAACATCAACGACGAGATGTACCCGGGCTGGCGTGATCCGGAAAATTTTATCGTGGTTTCCGACCCTTACCCCACCGTCTCCACCATGGCCGCCGACCTGATCCTGCCCACCGCCATGTGGGTGGAAAAGGAAGGGGCATACGGAAATGCCGAACGACGCACCCAGTTCTGGCGGCAGCAGATCAAGGCGCCGGGCGAATCCAAGTCCGATCTCTGGCAGCTGGTCGAGTTTTCCAAGCGGTTCAAGGTGGAGGAGGTGTGGCCCGCAGAGCTGCTGGATAAAAATCCGTCATACAAGGGCAAGACCCTCTACGACGTGCTCTTTGCCAACGGCCAGGTGAACACAATCCCCAAGCAGCCGATCAAGGATCTGGCCGGAAAGACCTATGCCAATTCCGAGATGGAGCATTTCGGTTTTTACCTGCAGAAGGGGCTTTTCGAGGAGTACAGACGCTTCAGTCTGGAAGGCCCCAAGAAAGGCCATGAGCTGGGCGAGTTCGACCAGTATCACAAGTCCCGCGGCCTGCGCTGGCCGGTAATCGGCGGCAAGGAGACCTTGTGGCGCTACCGCGAGGGCTATGATCCCCATGTCAAACCCGGCGAGGGGGTGGTCTTCTACGGCAACCCGGACGGCAAGGCCAATATTTTCGCCCTGCCCTACGAACCGCCGGCCGAATCCCCGGACAAAGAGTACGACCTCTGGCTCTGCACCGGCAGGGTGCTCGAACACTGGCACTCCGGTTCCATGACCCAGCGGGTGCCGGAGCTGTACCGGGCCGTGCCCAATGCCGTGGTCTTCATGAACCAAAAAGACGCGGAAAAACGGGGTCTCAGCCGCGGCATGGCGGCAAAAGTAATCTCCAGGCGCGGAGAAATCCTGGCCACCATAGAAACCAGGGGGCGCAACAAGATGCCGGAAGGGTCGATCTTTGTCCCATTCTTCGACGAGCGCCGCCTGGTCAACAAACTGATCCTGGACGCCACCTGTCCCATCTCCAAGGAGACTGACTTCAAAAAGTGCGCGGTCAAGGTAACCAAGGCTTAGGATTCCAGGCTATGAAAGAAAAACCGGAGACAGCCGGACCTGATGCCGAGCGGCGCAGGTTTTTGCTGAACACAGCGCGCACTACCTGCGGGGCGGCCTTGGTCGGTCTTGGCCTTGGGCTGTATGCCAACCGACAGGCGGTGGCGCGACCGGTTTACACCACGCGACCGCCGGGAGCCTTGCCCGACAAAAAGTTCCTGGCCGCCTGTGTCCGCTGTGGTCAGTGCGTACGGGCTTGTCCATACAAGGCCCTGCGTCTTGCCAAACCGGAAGAGGAGGTGGCCACCGGAACCCCCTATTTTATTCCCCGCCGGATCCCCTGCGAACTCTGTGAGAAGAGGCCCTGCATCCGCGCTTGCCCCACCGGCGCCCTGGACCCTCTGCTCACCGATATTTACAAGGCCCGCATGGGGTTGGCGGTACTCATTGACCGGGAAAACTGCCTGAACTTTCTCGGGTTGCGCTGCGATGTCTGCTACCGCAGCTGCCCGCTGATCGACAAGGCAATCACCCTTGCCACCCTGCACAACCAACGCAGCGGTAAGCACACCATCTTCCAGCCGGAGGTGCACTCCAAATTCTGCACGGGCTGCGGCAAGTGCGAAAAGGCCTGCGTTCTGGACAAGGCCGCCATCAAGGTGCTCCCCCTGGATCTGGCCAAGGGCGAGCTTGGGAAACACTACCGCTTGGGCTGGGAAGAAAAAACCAAGGCCGGGCATAGCCTGATTCCGGAGCAGATGGACCTGCCGGACAGGATGCCTGAATTCACTTCAACCATTACGCCGGAGTGGAAGCCATGAGTACTCCAAAACATCCCGGCGTGTTGTCTAAAAAAAAGAAGGGCCGGCTGGGGGCAAACCGCTGGCTGTTACTGCGGCGAAGCTGTCAGGCGCTCACTCTTGCCCTGTTCGCCTGCGGGCCGCTTACCGGTTTTTGGATTATTAAAGGAAATCTGGCGGCCAGCCGTTTGTTCGACACCGTGCCGCTGGCCGATCCATTTATTCTGCTGCAAAGTCTTGCCACCGGCACCATTGCGGCAAGTACCGCCATCATCGGGGCGCTGATCATCGCCGGTTTTTATATGTTGGTCGGTGGACGCGCCTATTGTTCCTGGGTCTGTCCGGTGAATATTCTCACCGATGGGGCGGCATGGCTGCGGCTTCGCCTTGATATCCGGGAGGGGTTGCAACTGGATCGCACCCTCCGGTACTGGGGCATGGTGCTGGTCTTGGTTGTCACGGCCATTACCGGGATTCTGGCCTGGGAACTGATCAACCCCGTCACCCTGCTGCACCGGGGGTTGTTTTTCGGGTTGGGATTGGCCTGGACCATCCCCGTGGCCATCTTTTGTTTTGATCTTTTTATGAGCAAGCGTGGCTGGTGCGGTCATCTGTGCCCGGTGGGCGGATTTTACAGCCTGCTTGGCCTCGTAAGCCTTATCCGCGTTCGCGCCGAGGGACGAGACCGATGCAGCAACTGCCTGGACTGCTATGCCGTCTGCCCGGAACCCCAAGTCATTTCTCCTGCTCTCAAGGGAAAAGATGGGAGAGGTCCGGTGATAACCGAAGCAAACTGCACCAACTGTGGCAGATGTATTGATGTCTGCGCCGAGGGGGTTTTCTCCTTCGGCAGCCGTTTTTGACCAGGACACTGAGAAGCTTCTGGTAGAAAATTAACCCTGAACAAGGAGTTGATATCATGAAAAAACAGACCCCCTTCATCCTGATGAGCATCGTCGGCTGTCTGGCCATCTTGCCCCAGCCCGCCTCGGCGGGGGAAACGGTAAAATCCCTGCGCGGCGCCACGGAGATCAACGCTCCCTCTCCCTATCCGCAACCGGAAAAGGCCGCGCCCTCCTCAAAACCGATCAAACGCGAGTTTGCCGAGCAACTGCCGCTCATTCCGCACACCATCGATGAATACAAAATTGATAAAAACACCAACCAATGCCTGGACTGCCATGGTAAAACCAAGGAGACCTCAGCGGGAGCGACCAGAATCAGCCCCACCCATTTCCTGGACAGCGAAGGAAAGGAGATGGCAACCCTGGCTTCCAGCCATTACTTCTGCGTCTTGTGTCATGTGACGCAGAGCGATGCCAAGCCCCTGGTGGGAAATACCTTCCGCGCTGTTCCCGCACCCAAGCGACCCAAGGACGGGAAAAAGTAGGATAAAATCCAACCCTGCCCTCGTCTGGTGCATCAGGCGGGTAGGTGGTCGAACCAGCCGTAACCGTTCCGTATTTTATAAAAGCCTGCCACCCAAGGTGCGCAGGCTTTTTCTTGGCCTGCGGACCTTGGGATAATTCCGGTTGAAGCGCCAAGCTGTTTTCGCCATTTTTACCGGGGTCGGCATCACCGTTACCCGGCGATATTCATCCACGAACAACCCCTGTAATCCGCTTTGCGACAAAATATTTTCCAAGGGCAGGGTGCGCAAGCAGCAAGGATCGGCCCCCGTGGGACATTGAATCCGGCGTGGAAATACATGAAAATAGCTTAAACATCAATATGTTACCTGTGTCAGGTGGGTCGGGTTCGGCTGAAAAAGCCAGTCAAAGGGGGGGGAGGGCAGAAAAAAATCGTATTTTTTCAGATAACTACATGGATATCTTTATTTTCAATCGCGTGAAGAAGTGCTACTGTTTTTAATAATGTGAGGGAATTCACGTGATTGCAACACTGATCTGCCGGTTGGCAGAGGTAAGCCAAAGGCGGAAGCATGGCTGAGAAGAAGGTGCAAAAGGTCTTCGTAAAAGAAGATAATTGCGCGAAAATACGATGTTATACATGCGGGCTTATCAAGACGGTGCGCTTGCAGGATGCTGCCAAGATCTCGCCGGAGATCAAGGTTCGATGCGTCTGCACCGCTGTTTTTCTAGTACGGTTCGAGTACCGTAAGTTTTACCGTAAGGCCACCAATCTTGAGGGAACCTACCATGTGCTGTTCGATGGGAGGGATATTCCCGACTTCTCCCAGGCAAAAAAAACAACAAACTGCCGGATTGAAAACATCTCCATGCATGGCGCCGGGTTCTCGACCCTGGGCCGACACAGGATCGAGAAAAATGGCCGCCTCATCCTGGCTTTTACCCTTGATAACCCACACAAAACCTGGATCGAAAAAACCGGGGTGGTGCAACTTGTCGAGGGCTCATACATTGGGATGCGTTTTGACGAGCCGGCCACCACCGACAAGGCTCTGGGCTTTTACCTGATGCCGTAGTCTGTTCCCATAAGCCGAGACCTTTTCGTGGTGACCTTTTTACCCCCGAATTACTCGAACCATTTCCCCTCACCTCTTTGACCATTGCGAGAATTCACCTCCGTGCCGCACCATGATCTGCTCATTACAAATGCCACGCTCCTGGCGAATCCGGCAGACGGCCACCTGCAGGATGGGGCCTATGTCGCCGTGGTGGACGGCACCATTGTCGCGATCGGCGAAATGGCCGATCTGCCCGCGCGGCCTGTGGCGGATCGGATCATTGACGCCGCGGACGATCTGGTCCTGCCCGGTCTGATTAACTGTCACTGCCATGGCGCCATGACCCTCTTCAGGGGATTGGCCGATGATCTGCCGCTTATGACCTGGCTTACCGAGCATATCTTCCCGGCCGAGGCGCGACTGGTCGATGCGGAAATGGTTTACTGGTGCAGCAAGCTCGCCGCCGCCGAGATGCTCATGGGCGGCACCACCACGGTGGCTGACGCCTATTTTCATGAAGATGCGGCGGCCAGCGCCTTTTGCGAGGCAGGGATGCGTACGATAGCGGCCCAGGGCATCATCGATTTCCCTGCGCCCGGCGTGCCCGACCCCGCACAAAACATTGCCTCGGCTGCGGATTATCTTGTTTCCTGGCAGGGAAAAAACTCCCTGCTCACTCCGGCCCTGTTCTGCCATTCCCCTTATACCTGCAGCCCGGACACCTTGCAACGGGCCAAGGCCTTGGCCCGCGAGGCCGGAAGCCTTTTGTTCATCCATCTTGCCGAAACCCAAGGGGAGATTGCACAGATCAAGGAACAACACGGCTGTACCCCTGTGGATCTGCTCCATCGCCTTGGTCTGTTGGATGAAAAAACGGTCTGTGTCCACTGTGTCTGGCTGGAAGAGGGGGATATCGGGCTTTTGCGGGAGACCGGGGCCAAGGTGGTAACCTGTCCGGAGAGCAACATGAAGCTGGGCTCGGGCATCGCTCCCCTGGCCGAACTGATCGGGGCCGGGGTTCCGGTGGGCTTGGGCACGGACGGCTGCGCCGGCAATAACGATCTGGACCTGTTTCAGGAGATGGGGAGTTGCGCCAGACTGCACAAGGTTGCCAACCTGACGCCAACCCGGCTGCCCGCCGCAACTGTGCTGGGCATGGCCACGGGGGCGGGCGCCGGGGTTCTGGGCCTGGGTGGACAGACCGGCCGCCTGGCCGAGGGCCTGCGGGCAGACTGCATCATCATCGACACCAGACAGCCTCACCTGACCCCTTTTCATAATTCTGAAACCCTGGTCTATGCGGGAAGGGGCGGCGATGTCTCCACCGCGATCATTGACGGCAGGGTTGTCATGCAGGATCGGCGGATTGTTTCTTTTGATCTGGAAGAAACCATGAGCGAGGTGCGACGGTTGGCTGGGCGGGTGAGGGCAGAGAAGTGAAAGAGGCGAGTGACGTAAAACAAAAAATCAGGAACAGACTCCGATCGCTTGAGAGGGCAACCCCAGAGTAATCGGTCACAGGGTGCCGCAGATGCGCGAAAGAGGCCCGTGAAGTGTGCTGTTGCACACGAGCAGGCCGATGACAAAGCAGATGCGGTGCCCTGTGACCGATTACAGGTTTAGGCTGCCTTCCAGCCGTGGGTGCCGACCAGTTTGACAAAACGGACGCTTTCCACGGAAGTGATGGTGACCTCCCCCCCCTCCTTTTTGACAACCGTGAGGGTCTGTTCTTCCTGATCACCCACCGGCAAAACCATGATGCCCGGGTCTGCCAGCTGGTCCACCAACGGCTGTGGAATCCGTGGTCCGGAGGCGGTAACGATGATCGCCGGGAAAGGGGCATTGTCCGGCCAGCCTTCGGTGCCGTCCGCGACCTTGCTCATGATGTTGTAAATCTGAAGTTGGTCGAAGGTCCGCCGGGCGCGGGCCAGGAGGGGCTTGAGCCGTTCAACCGTGTATACCCGTTCGCAGAGCGCGGCAAGAATGGCGGACTGATAGCCGCAACCGGTGCCGATCTCCAGCACCTTTTCCTGTCCGGTGAGCTGAAGCAGTTGGGTCATGAGGGCCACCACATAGGGCTGGGAGATGGTCTGACCATGGCCGATGGGCAAGGGGAAATCGCCATAGGCCTGGGCGTGCAGGGCATCGGCGACAAAGAGATGGCGGGGGATCATCGCCATGGCGTGGAGCACAGCCGGGTCGTCGATGCCTCTGGGAAGCAGCTGCTCCTCAACCATGCGGGTCCGGAATTTTTCGTACTTGTTAATCCGCACGCGGCTCACTGATCGCAATACCGGTTTTCTTGATCTCCTCTTCGTTATAGGCACGATAGAGGCAGGTGGAAACAGTGTCCCCGACAAAGGTTATGGTCACCACATCATAATTTTCCGACCCCAGCTTTTCCCCGATATAAGGGGTTTTTCGCAGGAAACTTTTTTTCACCTCGCGATATATCCAGACCTCGCCCTGCTCTCCCTTCTGTTTTAGATCCGGAGAACCTAGAGTGGCAATAACCTCCTTTTGGGTGAGATTGGGGGTTATCAGGCAGATATCCGAAGATAGATGGCGCACCGGTTCACGGTAAAAACAGCCTGAGCCGACAAAACCCAGCAGGCACAGGCAGACAACAAAACGCGGGGGGAAGGCAAATCTCATTTTTTTCTCCTCCGAGAAAAGGGGTTGGCGCGCAGGCACGAGCAGGGAAGGGTAGCGCTATTCATAACTATCCAGCTTAATGTCGGAATTGGACAAAAACCACGAAATATAACTGGTTAGCAGATGTGGTGCTGCCGGATAGTTACCGCTATTCATCGTATTTTGCAAGGAAGCGCGCATCGGCTTTTTTCCGGTTAGGCAAACTACAGTTGCTTTTTTGCTACGGATACAGGAGAATGTCTTGACCATAAGTGAAGATATATAATAAAGTTGTAGCGTTATCCATACTTTTTTTCTTGGCGAACCCGCCAGCTGTTTGAGCGTCGGCCTCACTGTGACAAGGGAGATCCACCATGCGTTGCCCAAAATGCGGCTATATCTCGTTTGACCGGCAAAGATCCTGCGGCAAGTGCAGCAATGACTTAACCGCCGTGGCCGAACAGCTCAAAGGTACGGTGAGTAAAGCTGCCGCCCCTTTTTTTCTTGGCGCGATCCTCGGGAAACAGAAACAAGCCGAGGCAGCCTCCGGTCCGGCTCTCTATGAGGAAGAAGAGACCCTTGCCCTGGATGAGTTGGAGTCGGAAACTCCGCCGGCGGACGAGGAGGAGTTCGATCTCGCCGGGGCGCCGCTGGACCAGGAAGAGCTTGATCTCGCCGGAGCGCCGCTGGACCAGGAGGAGCTGGATCTCGCCGGGGCGCCGTTGGACGAGGAGGCGCTCGATTTTGCAGGGGCGCCGTTGGATGCGGACGACCTGGAAGAGCAGTCTCTGCCATCTCTTGGGCTCGAAAATATCGATGTTTCAGACCTTATCCCGCCACGGGATGAAGCAGAAGAGCCGATGCTCTCATTGGGAGAGGAGCAAGAAGAAATGCTCCCGGCTCAGGCCCAGGATGAGGAGGATTCGCTCATGGGAATCGAGATGCCCAGCCTTGAGCACGAGGATCTCATGGGCCTTGACGAGAAAGAGAGTCTTGTGGGAGGAGGCTTTGACCACGAAGCGCCGGAGCCTTCTGAGAGCCCGGAGGACGAGGAGATTATCGACCTCTCTTCCCTGATGAGTTTTGACGAAACGCCGGAGAAGCCGACCGGCCAGGAAGAACACCAGGATATTTTTGAGCTTTCCCTTGAGGATGAGCCTGACGATTTGCACTTGGATCTTGAAGATGACGAGACGGCCCCAGCCGATGTGCCCAAAAAGCCGGCAAGCACTGCGGCCGATATCCCGGATCTCGGTCTGACCCTGGAAAACGATGACCAGTAGGGAGTTCGACCCGCCCATGGCTGGGGACATAGCTCCCCAGCCCCAATACGCCGGTTTTATGGCGCGAGGGCTGGCCTTTGGTCTCGATATCCTCCTGATCCACCTTCTTTATTTCTGCTGCCTGTGTGCTGCGGCCACAGCCCTGTGGGCCTATTCCCCCCACTGGCTCGTCCTGCTTTCTTCTATCATTTTTTGTCTTCTCCTGTTCCTGCTCTCCTTTCCCCTGTTCATCGCGGTGTATTTTATGACGCTGCATGGCTGGCAGGGACAGACCCTCGGCAAGATGTTCATGGGCCTCAGAGTGGTGCGGGCCGACGGCGGGGAGGTGACACCTGGCCTCGCCTTTCTGCGCTTTATCGGCTATGGCCTTTCGATTTTGCCCTTGGGGATAGGATTTTTCTGGAGTATTCTCGACCGGGAAAAATGCGCCTGGCACGACCACATAGCCGCTACCCGGGTGATTATGAAATAATTGTCTTCGTGAAATAAGTTGACAAGCGGGGCATATTTCAATATATGATAGCTACTTTTTTGCCGGGATAGCTCAGTCGGTAGAGCATCGGACTGAAAATCCGAGTGTCCCTGGTTCGAATCCTGGTCCCGGCACCAGTAAATTAGAGGGGGTTTACAGCTTTTTAGCTGTAAACCCCCTTTTTTTTGCTGCGCCAGGCATGGCGCGTAGCGCCGTGACCGGCGCGGTTCGGCTTGGTGTGGTGACGGGTCGATGACTTGGGAGTCCTCCACCGGCTTGGGGGAAACGGTTAGCCTAAGGCAAGGGTCCCCATCGTTGGGCGGTGGAATCCGCAGGATGAGAACAGACCCCTCAAAGCCAAACGGAATACTCCACTTATTCCGCTCACTCTCCGAAAAGTAGCACAATGGCGAGGGCCGGCTTCTTGTGTTTACCCCTATCGCATCAGGCCCGCCTGGTGGTAGGTGGAAATAGACGCTGGTCTCCAGTTCCGCATTTTTCCGGGGAAAAAGACATTGCAAAGGAGAGGCCCCTCCTATAATGTTCCTTCTAGGAAGCTGAGTTTTGCTAGGCCCCTTTACCCTCTTGCCTTGGGAAAGGCATGGACCATGATGTGTGGTTCTGAACGGGACAGTTGCTGGTGACGAACCATTGTTCATCCGCTCAGAAAGGATGTTTTCTCAATGACCACAAAGAAAACGGAACGGCAAGATCCCCCCCTGGATGTGAGGGATAAGATCGCCGGCGTGTTGATTGAAACCGGCTATCTGACCGAAGAGCAGGTGGCGTATGCCAGGAGGCTGCTTGTCAAGTTGCCGGCCACCAAGACGCTCCTTGGTGTTCTTCGGGAGTTACGTTATATCTCCGAGGAACAGCTCCGAGAAGCATTGCACGGCAGACCGGTGGAGGGCCCCTTTGGCGAACTGCTGGTGGAGCTCGGTTATCTCAGCAGGGTTGACTTGAGCAAGGCACTTGCCATTCAGGAGGAGGATGGAAGCAAAAAGATCGGCGAGATCCTGATTGACCACCACTTTATTGACGAGGAAAAGCTTCTTGAAATCCTCGCCCATCAGTATGGGCTTCCGGCCGTCGATCTGGCCGAGGAGGAGCCGGCGCCGGAGGTGCTGGAGCTTGCTTCGCTCAAGGAGTTGCAGGCGCAGAACTTCCTTCCCCTCCGCAGGCAGGGCAAAGCATTGCTGGTTGCTTTCAGCGAGATGTTCCACCCCGCCCAGGTCCAACGGGCGAAGAGTGTGTTTGGTGTTGAGGTCACCCCCTGCATTACCAGCAGTAAAGCAATCCAGCAGGCCTTGCGAAGGTTGGAGCTGCAACGCCAAGGGGCTGCCGCTACCCTTCAAAGCGAGAATGTGATCGTCGAAGCGGTCAATGAGATCATCCGCGCCGCCATCCAGGAAAAGGCCAGCGACATCCACTTGGAGCCGTTGAAATCGGCGTTCCGGGTCCGCTTCCGGGTAGACGGCATTATGATCCCTTACAAGGAGTTTCTCCTGGAGATGGTGCCGGCCATGACCAGCCGCATCAAGATCATGGCCGGAGCCGACATCACCGAGAAGCGCCGCCATCAGGACGGTCGGATCGTCTTCGAGCTGGATGACAGCACACTTGATATGCGGGTTTCGTTTTACGCCACGGTGAGCGGAGAAAAGATCGTTCTGCGGTTGCTCAACAAGCAGTCGCTACTCCTCGACATCAACGAGATCGGCATGTTCCCGCGGATGTTGCAGCTCTTCCGCGAGGAGGCCCTGGATGCGGCCAGCGGTGTCATCCTGGTGACCGGCCCCACCGGATCAGGTAAAACCACCACCCTGTACAGCGCCGTCAACTATCTGGACAACATCAACGTCAGCATTACCACTGCCGAGGATCCGGTGGAGTATGTCATCGACGGCATCTCCCAGTGCTCCCTCAACCCTAAGATCAGCCTCACCTACGAGGAAACCCTGCGTCATATCGTCCGCCAGGACCCCGATGTCATCGTCATCGGTGAGATCCGTGATCGTTTTTCCGCCGAAACCGCTATTCAGGCGGCACTCACCGGTCACAAGGTGCTGACCACCTTCCATACCGAAGACAGCATCGGCGGGTTAATCCGGCTGCTGGACATGAACATCGAGGCCTTCCTGATTTCATCCACTGTGGTCAGTGTCCTGGCTCAACGCCTGCTGCGGCGGGTATGCCCCCACTGTGCGGAAGAGCACCGCCTGACACCTCATGAGATCCGGCGGCTGGGTTACAAGGTGGAAGACATGCATGGGGTATCCTTCATGCGTGGTAAAGGGTGCCGGCAGTGCCGTTTTTCCGGCCATAAAGGACGGGTGCCGGTTTTCGAGCTGCTGGTATTGAATGAGCTGGTCAAGGACGCGCTGATCGGCCGAAAGACTTCTTACGAGATCCGCAGAATCAGTGCCGAAACCGCCGGTCTGGTCACCCTGTTGGAAGACGGTATTTTGAAGGCAGTGCAGGGGCAAACCAGTTTCGAGGAAATCATGCGGCAACTGCCGCGGTTGAGCAAGCCCAGGCCGCTGTCTGAGCTGCGGCGCGTACAGGGGGTGGTAGGGTGAGTTCGACAACTTCACTGAAAGAACAGATCGTCACGGCCATCAACGATCCGGGGCTTGAGCTACCGGTTTTTTCGAGGGTTGCCGCCCAGGTGCTGAGACTGCTTGCTACCGACGACTATGCAGTCAAGGATCTTGAGCGACTGATCCGCAGCGACCAAACGTTGGTGAGTGACGTGTTGCGGGCGGCCAATTCTTCCTTCTATGGCGGGCTCGCGCCGGTATCCACGGTGCAGGCCGCAGGAGTCAGGCTGGGAGGCCAACAACTTGCAAGTCTGATCATGCTCGCCGCCGAAGGGCAGCGGTATGCGGCAGCGGACAACGAGGTCAATCGTCTGATGCGTGAACTCTGGCGGCACGCCATGGGCACGGCCATGGCCGCGCAGTGGCTCGCCAAGAAGCTTGGCTATACCGAAATTCTCAGCGAGTCGTTTGTTGCCGGCCTCATTCACGATATCGGCATGCTTGCCATTCTCAAGGTGCTGGATGCCCTCAAGAAAGAGAAGGATCTCCATCTTCCTGCAGCCCTGGTTCTTCAAGTCCTGGAGTCCATGCATGCCGAGCAGGGATACCTGCTGGCCCGTAAATGGAGCCTGCCGGAGAATTATTGCCTTGTGGTGCGGGATCACCATGTGGAGGAATTCGATCAGAGTAACGTTCTGCTGGCCATTGTCAGGCTGAGCAATCAGGCCTGCATCAAGCTTGGCATAGGCATCCATGCCGATGCCTCACTGGAGTTGCCGGTCACCCCGGAAGCGCAGTTGCTTAATGTCGGCGATGTGCTATTGGCCGAGCTGGAGGTGATGCTGGAGGATGCCCTGTTGGCCTGACCAACCCCAGGTGCGCGACAACAAGTTGTTGGTCTGACGTTTTTCATGTCAAAAAGGCGATTAAATATTCCCGATATTTTTCCGGAGAAGCGTTGCCGGAACCTCTGATACTAGTGTAGTAGGTTTAGAACGTATGCTAATTTTTCATTATAAAAATAAAAAATAGGTGCGCAACATGTGTCGGCCAATGGCCTTTTTCGCTGCGGGTACTGATCAATGGGGACCGTTTCGTTGCCTGAATAGCTTAAAATGCACCATGGTTAATTCCTATGATTCTGTTGTTTAGTATTTTTTCCGTATTGACAGGTAATGGAAAGTAGCTGAGTAATGTAAACTTTTTGTCATAATCAATCTGCTGTATGGAGGAAAAAATGTCCGGCCAACAGGCAACGATAAGCAAAAAAATCGGCGGCGGTTTTGGGCTGGTCTTGATCATGCTCGTGCTCCTTTCCTTGAACAGTTTTATTGGGGTCGGCAAGATCGTAGGCAACGCCAAGGAAGTTATCGAAGGGGGGCGTCTCAACGCCGAGCTGGCACAGCGGGAGGTGGACCATCTCAACTGGGCGGGTAAGGTGACCGGCGTCTTGGTCAACGGCGGGACAGAGTTGAGCGTGGAGACCGATCCCCATAAATGCGGCTTTGGGAAATGGTATTATGGGGAGGGCCGCGAACATGCCGAGAAGCTGCTTCCTTCGCTCAAGCCTCTTATTGCCGAGATTGAGGAGCCGCACAAAAAACTCCATGAATCCGCAGTGGCCATCAAGGGGAGCCTTGCCAGTGGCGGCCCCGGGGAAGCATTGGCGGTTTACACCGCCCAGACCCTCCCTGCATTGCAGTCGGTGCAGAGCCTGCTGAACAAGATCAGGGAAGAAGCACGCGGCCGGTTGCTCACCGATCAGGGCATGTTGGATGCGGCGGTAAAGACCCGGTTATTTTCCGGGGTGATTGCTGTTGTGGCCTTGGCCTTGGGGTTGGGGGTGGCTTTTTTTATTGTCCGCGGGATTTCCGCGACTCTCAAGCAGGTCAGTCAGAGCCTGAACGAGGGGGCAGAGCAGGTGACCGCTGCCGCGGGCGAGGTTTCCTCCTCCAGCAATTCCCTGGCGGAAGGTGCGTCCCAACAGGCTACGGCGGTGGAAGAAACCTCCGCCTCCCTGGAAGAACTCGGTGCCATGGTCAAGCAGGATGCGGACAATGCCCGGCAGGCGGACGAACTCATGAAGGAAGCAAGCCAGGTTATCCGGAGCGCCGATGAATCCATGAAAAAACTCACCGTATCCATGGATGAGATTTCCGCGGCCAGCAATCAAACCCAGAAAATCGTAAAAACCATCGACGAAATTGCGTTTCAGACCAATCTGCTGGCCTTAAACGCCGCAGTAGAGGCGGCTCGGGCTGGTGAAGCCGGGGCAGGATTTGCGGTGGTTGCCGATGAGGTCCGTAATCTGGCCATGCGAGCAGCGGAGGCTGCGAAAAACACCTCCGAACTCATCGAGGGCACGGTGCAAAAGATCACCTCCGGCAATGCCCTGGTGAGCGAAACCAGCGGTTCTTTTTGCGTTGCCTCCCAGGCCACTGCCCGGATCGGGACAATAATCACCGAGATGGCCGGGGCGTTAAACCAGCAGGAAAATGCCATCCGAGAGGTCAACCAGGCTATCCACGAGATCGACACTGTAACCCAGAATAACGCGGCGGTCGCGGAAGAATCCGCCTCTTTTTCCGAAGAGCTGAATGCCCAGGCGGAAAGGATGAAGGTTTCGGTGGGCCATCTGTTGGAAATGGTAGGCGGCTTGGAAGGCTCGGCAACTGCGCGTTCAGGGAGCAAAACCTTGAAGCGCCCCCCCGCTTTGGCACACGCCGGCGCCAAAAAAATCACAGCCCCGGTCGGAAAGGCTTTGCCCCCAGCGCTGAAAAAACAAACCGCTCCTCCTTCCCTGGGCGATAACTTTGAGGATTTTTAAGCGGACCCCGTTGTTAGAGCTTCTCGACGTTACGTGTTGTATAACTCGCCGGAGACATGGCATTTGTTTTCTGTCCGGTCGGCGTCATTATTTTCGGTCAGCATAAAACGGTGAAGCCGCCAAGGTTACGACCGACGGACGCACAGAGACCGCTTTCCTTTTGAGGGAGGCGGTTTTTTTATGGACCGGACCGGCTTGTGAGGAATGAGATATGATAGAATCCCCTAAAGCTGTAGTGCTGTGATGATCAGCCACAAGGGACTTAAAATCCTTCGTGGCTTTGTTTCTTATGATCAGGGCTCATTTTGGCACTACATCACCCCCTTTGGACCGCAGGGCATGCAACCTAAAGCGAGCTGTGTCGGATCACTGTTGAATCAGCCTTCAATCTCCCTGACTTTCCGATGAATTTGCCGCTTGCGCTCTGCGACAATTTATCGTTTTCCTGCTGGACATGGAGAGAAAGGTCTGCATACAATATGAGTAGCCATTCACTATCCAGACAAAAATGTTACCGGAGGAGTCCAGATGTCCGTAGCGAAGCTGCCCCAAAAGCTGCTTCTTGTCGATGACAATCCGGTCATTGCGCGTGGTCTACAGCATCTTTTTGCCAAGGAAGGTGTTGCCGAGATCCAAACGGCTGAAAACGGCCTTGCGGCCTTGGAGGTTCTGGAAAAGTTTCGTCCCGAAGTGATCATCCTCGATCTGCTCATGCCCAAGATCTCCGGTGAGCAGCTCTGCCGCCTTCTCCGCGGCAGAAAGGAATATGATCAAACCTGTATCATCATACTTTCAGGGGTAGCCGCGGAAAGCAATATCGATTTTCGCGGGTTCGGCGCCAATGCCTGTATCGCCAAGGGTCCACTGGGCAAGGTTTTTGCCATCATCCTGGAACTGCTGCAAGGGGCAGGGCCCGATGGGTTGCCGGTCTGCGAGGAGATTCTCGGCCTGGAAGATGTCTATTCCAGGCAGGCCACCAGGGAACTGCTGCGGATCAAGAGCCACTACGAACAGATATGGGACAACATCTCGGACGGTGTTTTTGAGCTTTCCGTCAACACCGGCATGGCGAGTCTCAGCGATAATTACAGGATCGTTTCCCTCTCCCCCATCACCTGCAAACTGCTGGGAGAAAACGAAAACGAGCTGCTCGGCAGCGAGCTGATCGCTCATTTCGATCCAGACACCCAGCGTGATTTTCTGCAGGCCTTGGAGTTTCCCTCTCGATCCGATGGCAGTTGCGACACAAGCAAGAGGGAAAGCTTTGTCATCCGACACAACGATCGGATTCTTGAGGTGAAAGTCGTTGCCCTGAAAGAAGAAAAGGAAGCCTTCTTTATCGTGGTCTTCACCGATATCACGGCCACGGTGGAGGCCGAAAACCGTGTCAGGGAGGTCGATTCGGATCTGGCTCAGATCTTCAACGCCGCCCCGGCGGGCATCCGTATCATTGACGAGAACTTCACCATCAGACACGCCAACAAGGCCTATCTTTCCATGTTCGGCTTTGATCGACAGGAGGTGGAAGGAAAAAAATGCCATGAGGTTTCCCCGGTCTTTGCCTGCCATACCCCTGAATGCTGCCTGAGGAAGATTCAAAACGGGGCAAAACAGCTGCACGAAGAGAAGATGCTTGCCGATGCGGCAGACAACCCCGTCCACTGCTGGTTTGTTGCCTCGCCCTTTCTGGATGCGACAGGGAAATTGGCCGGCATCATTGAGAGCTATCAGGATGTTACTCGCCTTAAGCTTGCGCAGGCTGCGTTATACGAAAGGGAGGCTGAGTACCAGGCCGTGGTCGAGTCGCAGAGCGAGATGGTGCTCCGCTTCAGCCTGGACGGGACCCTGACCTTTGTCAATGGAGCCTTCTGCCGCTTTCTTGGCAAAACAGAGGATGAGCTGCTCGGTCTTTCCATTTTATCCCTGCTGCTGCCTGAAAACCTGCCCCTGGTCCGACAGTGCATGGCATCCTTTTCCCAAGGGCAGCAAATGATCCGCGAAAATTTTGAGATGCAGGGCGGGGACGGGGTCTGCCGCTGGTATCGCTGGACGGCCACTCTTATTTCCGATCAAGCGGGAAAGCCGGTGAGTGTGCAGGCGGTCGGTTTGGACATCCACGATCTCATCACGATGCAGCAGGGGCTTTCCCTGTTTAGGGAGCTGCTCGACCGGGTTGAGGACGGCATCTATGTCGTGAATCCGGCAAGTGGAGAGTTTCTGGATGTGAATGAAAAAGCGTGCCGGTCATTGGGCTACCCGAGAGAAAAGCTTATCGGCATGCATGTCTATGAGATGGATGGGACTATCCCGGACAAGGCGGCCTGGGATGGCCACGTCGCCCAGATGCGCAGTGTCGGCGCGGCACGGTTTGAAAGCGTCAACATCCGGGAGGACGGCAGCTCCTTTCCTGTGGAGGTTTTTGTCTCCTTCATCACTCTTCCCCAGGGAAAAGAATATATGGTCGGGGTGGTCAGGGATATAAGCGAGCGGTATCAAAAAGATCAACAGCTTCAAGAGGCTCTGGAGGCAGCCCAGTCGGCGAATCAGGCCAAAAGCACCTTCCTTGCCAACATGAGCCACGAGATCAGGACGCCGATGAACGGGATCATGGGCATGACCAATCTCGCCCTGGCCACCAAACTCACGACGGAGCAACGCCATTACCTCTCCGTGGTCAACGATTCGGCCATGTCCCTGCTCTCCATCATCAACGACATCCTTGATTTTTCCAAGCTCGAGGCCGGCCAGCTCACACTGGATGAACACCTTTTTGATCTTGAGGAGTTGCTCGAAAAAACCTTGTCCCCGTTTGTGATCAAGGCGCAGGAAAAAAAGATCGAACTGCTTCACCGCCTGAAGGCCGAAGTACCGGTGGCCCTGATCGGCGATGCCATGCGATTGAGGCAGATCCTGGTCAATTTGGTGGGCAACGCGATCAAGTTCACCGAGCATGGCCACATCGTGGTGAAGGTGAGTCTGCACCAGCAGGAGAAAGATTTTGTCGTTCTGGTTTTCAGCGTTCAAGATACCGGCATCGGGGTGGCCAAGGATAAGCAGGAGAGCATTTTCTACACCTTTAGCCAGGCGGACAACTCCATCTCCAGGCGATACGGCGGCAGCGGTCTTGGTTTGTCCATCTGCTGCCAGTTGGCCAAGATGATGGATGGGGAGATCTGGCTGGAGAGCGAGAAGGGCAAGGGCAGCACCTTTTATGTTTCAACGCGATTCCGCAAGGCGGAGCAGCAGCCGGCCCCGTATGTGGCGCCTAAGCGGGAAGGAACGCCGGGGCGGGTTCTCTTGCTTGACCCACAGGAGGTGAGTCGGGTCATACTGGCGGAGCAGCTTGCGGGATGGGGCCTGTCGGTTACCGCCCTGAACTCTTTGGCCGAGGCGGACCCTGCCGGCGGGGATGAGACGGAACCACGATACAATCTCATTGTTGTGCACGTCAGGGGCGGGGCCGCAAGAAATCGCACCCTTTTGCATCGTCTGTCCGAGGATCCACGCCATGCTGCGATCCCGCTGGCGCTGTTCGGCGCGGCAGTTGACGTGGATGAGCTTGGATTGAAAAAGGATGCCTTCTGCTGTCTGCTCCGGAAGCCATTTCTCTCCTCGGCGTTGAAACAGTGTCTGGACTCGATATTGGGCGATGTCCCTATCTGCCCGATGCCCAGGGAAGATGAGCCTGCCGCGCCGTTTTTATCCATGGAGCAGCCCACCACACAGCTTTATATTCTGCTGGTGGAAGATAACAGGGTAAACCTGGAGCTGGCCCAGTTAATCATCGAGCAGGCGGGCCACAGGGTGGCCACGGCTGTCAGCGGGAGGGAAGCCTTGCTGTTGCTCAGCCAGACCGCCTTCGACGTCATCTTCATGGACATCCAGATGCCGGATATGGATGGCCTGCTCGCCACCAGGATCATCCGGAAATGCGAGGCGGGAATCCTTCCCGACCAACCGGAATACTTACAGCTTGCCGAAGGGGTACGGGCCAAGATCAGGGGCAGTCGAACGCCCATCATCGCCATGACCGCCCACGCCATGTCCGGCGACAAGGATGAGTGTCTGGCCGCCGGGATGGACCAATATGTGACCAAGCCCTTTCAACCGGAGCAGCTGCTGGGGATTCTCACCGGCCTCTCCCGGGACAAAGACAACAACGGTCATAATGATGTCCGCCAAGGCGAAAGACCGCCGAGGCCGGTCCGGGCAGAGGAAGGGGCGGTTTCGCCCGAGTCGGTAAAGCGGCACCTGCGGGAAAAATACCTGCTGCCCGAGGCCAATATAAACCATCTCTGCCAGATCGCCCGGATGACCCTGGCCGAGTATCTCGGCCAGCTGGCACAGGCGGCAGGGCAGGGGGATTTCGCGGCCTTGATCAAAATCAGTCACACCATCAAGGGAGAGCTGCTGCAACTGGGATTGGAGCAATGGGGGGAGCTGGCGCGCACCATTGAACTCGGCGCCAAGGATGGCGATCCGACGGTGGACTACTCAGGGCTCATCGCGCAATTGCAGGCCGGGCTTGCCGGGTTGCTCGGCGGAGAGGATTGCTGAGTCGGCTCCCCCTCCCTTGACGGGAGGGGGCTTCTTTGCATTCTGCAATGTTCTAGCCGGACAACGGTGAAGCATATCCCCTTTTTTCATTTCGGCCATTCCCTGGTCATGCTTCCGCCTCAATGCGGATTTTGAAAATCTGCGGTGCTTTCTTCCCCTCGTTTTCCAGCCCCGAAGACGCTGCAACGGGGCGGAGAAATTCCTCCATGGCTTTTGCAATCGTGCCGATATCCATGGGTTTCATAAGAAATTTCCGTATGCCTGCGGCCTTTGCCATTTCCTCATTCACGATTTCGCTATGCCCCGTCACCATGATGATCGGCAGATTCGGGCGAATCGCGAGCATCTTCTTGGCAAGTTCAAAACCTGTGATAAAGGGCATGGTCTGGTCCGTGATCACCAGATCGAATTTTTCCGGGTCCGCGCAAAAATGATCCAGGGCCTCCCTGGAGTCGGTGAAGGCGAAAACCTCGCAGCCGACCCGTTTCAGGATATGCTTGCCCAGCTCCACATTGAATTTCACATCATCCACAAAAAGCACCCGGCCGCGCATCTTGGGCAGGACAAGATCCATTTTCCGCTCTTCCAGGGGAGCATACTCCTCCAGGGCCGGGAAAAACAGGGTGAAGGAAGTTCCTTCCCCCAAGCTGCTTTCTACGCGGATCGCCCCGTTATAACCGGTTATAATGCCATGCACTATGGCAAGCCCCAGGCCGGTGCCTTCTTCTTTTTCCTTGGTGGTGAAATAGGGCTCGAACAACCGTTGCCGGGTTACGCGGTCCATGCCGCAGCCGTTGTCGCTGAACGTAAGGCGAACATGTTTGCCCGGGCTTAATTCCGGCAATTCGGCGATGAGTTCCCCGTCCACCTCCACCTCGTCCAGTTTCACGGCAATGATTCCGCCTTGGTCCGGCAAGGCATGATAGGCATTGGTTCCCAGATTCATGATAATCTGGTGGATATGACTGGAATCGGCCAGGATCGGAGTGCAGGAAAGATCGATGTTTTCCTGCAACGAAATGGTGCTGGGCAAGGTTCTCCGCAGCAGCTTCAATACCTCCTTGGTCAGGTACTGCAGTTTCAACGGGATTCTTTCCACCTCTGTCTGTCTGCTGAAGGTTAAAATTTGCCGCACCAGCTCCGCCGCCGATTTTGCCGCCCCGGTAATCGCCAGGGCAAATTCGTACGGCTCGCTTTCCTTGGGCAGTGTATGGAGAAGCATTCCCCCGTAACCGAGGATTGCCTGAAGTATGTTGTTGAAATCATGGGCAATACCTCCGGCCAATGTGCCGATGGCCTCCATCTTCTGTGCTTGGCGGAGCTGCCCCTGCAAGGCGATCCGTTCTTTCTCGTCCCGTACCCGCTTGGAGATATCAAGAAAACTTGCCAAAAGACACTTGCGTCCGTTGAGTTCGAGCTGCACCTCGGATTTCAGGATCGGGATCTCTTCGCCGTTTGCATTGAGGAGAATTCTTTCGGAGTTGTCGATCTGCTGCCCCATATCCAGGATCGGGTAACGTTCTTTTTCCGCCGGACAAAACTCATGGCAGGAGCGGCCGATAATTTTTTTGGGAGGAATGCCGATCAATCCGGCTGCGGCAAGGTTGACATCCAGGATTTTTTGAGTCTCCTGGTCGATGAGGAGTATGCCGGTCTGCACCGTATCAAAGATGCATTGCAACCGCGTTTCACTGGCGGCCAGGGCTTTTGCAGATTTTTCATGTTTTTTCTTCGTGCGCAGCGCCATAATTCCATAGGAAAGGTCAAGGGAGAGCTCGGAAAGAAGCTGCACCTCATCGACGGTGAACGCCTCGATTTCTTCCGCGTAGATGTTGAGGGTTCCAAAAACGTTTCCTTCTGAAAAAAGCGGCAGCGCGATGGAGGAGAGATAGCCGTGGTGGAGGGCGGCCTCTTTCCATTTCTTGCCGTATGGGGAAGTTCCGGTGTTATTGTTGATAACGATATGTCCGGAGCGGATGGCCTCCCCCGCCGGTCGTTGCCCGTCCTCTTCCGTGGCCGCCCAGCTGATCTTCAGCGCGCGCAGGAATTGCAGTCCGTTCCCGTCCTTGGCTGCGACCCGAACGGATTTTTCTTCGTCCTGCCTGGCATACCCTACCCAGGCCAGAGCATAACCGCCATGCGCCACAAGGATATGACAGATATTTTCCAAAAGCCCCTGTTCCGTTTTCGACCGCACAAGGGCTTGATTGCAAAGGCTGAGGGTTTTGTAGGCGCGGTTGGCCTTGGCTATTTTTTCCCCGGCGATTTTTTTTTCGGTAATATCGGTAACCAGGGCATCATAGCCCAGAAGGCTGCCACCTTCGGCAAAGCAGGGGACGGTTGTGTTTCTGACCCAGCGAACCGAGCCGTCCTTATGAATGATCCGGTGTTCGAAGGGCGGGATTGCAGCGCCGGTCAGGAGCTTGTTAAGTTCCGCCAGTACCCTCGTCCGGTCTTTTTCGTGGATCATCTCATACCAGAGGGAGGGGGCTTTTTCGTATTCTTCCGGGGTATAGCCGGTTATGGCATAGCTTCTGGGAGAGTGCAGGGTTTCAACGGGCTCTCCTTGCCCATACTGCACGGTGTAGGTGTAATCCGTTGTCGCATCCAGGAGTTTTTGGTAGCGCAGTTCCCTTTGCCGATGGTCATCACGCGCAAGGATAAATCCCGTTTCGTTTTTCCGGTCTGTCATTGGACCGCCCTCCTGTCGTACTTGCCGGCCGATATCCTGCCAAACAGCAGTGCGTGAGCCATTTCTGAACCACAAGAGCTTTTTTCGAAAATCTCCACCCTATCCCTCGCGGCCCTTAAAGTCGGCGTTCGGTTTCTTCTATAATCAAGTCAACCAGGGCACTTTCCGCTGAATCGGCTCCAAGCATCTCCTTGAGTTGAGAGGCCAGGGAAACGATCTTGAGCAAGGCATCACGCTCCTCCAGGATAAAATGTTCCCGCACATTTCTCTCCTGGAAGAACATATCCAGATTGCGTTGCATGCTCTTGAAAAGGTTAACGTTTTGCCCTCGGCACAGGCACCGCTTGATATCCTTGTTTTCTTCCACTATCTCCATGTAATCACGCCAAAAACTTTCATAGGCGGTGAGATTGGCGGCAGGATTCAGGGCTCTTTGATAAAAAATCACCCGGGCGATCTTCTCCTTCAATTCGCCGAACTTGATGGGCTTTCCGACATAGTCAAAGGCGCCAAGCCGCATGGCCTCTATGGCCGACTCCACCGAGGCGTAACCGGTCATCATTATGACCCCGCAGGCGGGGTTGATTTTCTTGGCAAAGCGCAACACATCAAACCCGCCCTCGTTCGCATTCTGGGTGCCCGGCATGTTTTTATCGGTCACAACGACCTGGAAGCTCTCCTGCTGCAGCAAGGCAATGGCCGAAAGGGCATCCGTCGCCTCGGAGACCGCATAATCGGCCGTGGCAAGCTCCTCGCAGATAAAGCGCCGCACCATTTCCTCATCGTCAACCACCAGGATACTTGGTTTCATGCTGGACTCCTCCGCTTGTGCATTGCCGGTGTATCAGTTGACTGAATCGTCCCGGGCTGACAAACTGTGCCGGTGGGGTCGGTAAGGTTCTTTTTTCAGGGATTGCAGGCTGTTCCCGGCCGATATATCGGTTGACCTGATGCTTCAGCTCGCTTGCCAGGAACGGCTTGGCCAAAAAGCTGTCCGCTCCGCATTGAAACGCCTTGCTGACAGCTTCGTAAGCCACGTCACCGGAACAGAGGATTACCTTGGTTTGGGAGTGCATGGTCTTGCAGGCTGCGAGAACGGCGAAACCGTCCAGTCCATCCATGTGGATATCGCAGAGAACCAGATCAAAACTGTGAACCTCCAGAAACGAGAAGGCCTCTTCCCCGCTGTTGGCCGTGGTCACCGTATAGCCGTTTGCCGTAAGGCAACGGCTGATCATGTCCGCCAGCAGGGTGTCGTCGTCAGCCACCAGTATGTGCTTTTTCATCATCTCACCTGTTCACCTTCATAAAAGGTATGGAATTCCGTCTTGCAATCAAGAGGGTATGGATATGTTCCTTCGACAAGTCTTGGGATGAGCGAATATCTTTGCTGATATGATTCCGTGTGATTCATTCCATTTCTAGAGTAAACATTACGTTTCTCCCTCGTCCGGCGAAACAAGCTCCCCCTCCCTTGACGGGAGGGGGCTGGGGGGTGGGTGAAACTCAACCCGGCGACTTTTCAGAGGCAATCCACCCCGCCATGATTCTCCCCGCAGGGGGGCATGCCTGCCCCGATTTTCCCGGAAACGATCATGCAGCCGCACCTTCCGCCGCCTGAGTTGCCGGCTCCGAAGCCAAGGCGGTGTCCAGGTCGAGGAGAAGGGAGAGGTCTTCCCCGTCCTGGGCCAGGACCTTGTCGATATTCAGGATGATGAGAAACTTGTCATCATGCCGACCCATGCCGGCAATGAAATCGGTGCTGATATTAGATCCCATGCGCGGTACCGCCTCGATGTCCGTGGCCTGGATGTCCAGAACCATCTGCACCGAATCCGACATGGCGCCCATGGACACGGTGGCGCCATCGATTTCCGTTTCCACGATCATCACACAGGTGTTTACCCCCGGCACGACGGGCTTCATGCCCAGCCGGTAGCCCAAATCCAGCACCGGCACGACATTGCCGCGCAGGTTGATCACCCCGCTGATATAAGCAGGCATCTGGGGGATCTTGGTCATGGTGGTCATATCCAGCACCTCGCGGACCTTGCCGATATCGATGGCAAAATCCTCGTCGCGCAGGGTAAAGGTCAGATATTGATTACTCATGCTTTCCTCGGATTTTAATGCTGTCATGATAATCTCCTTTGCAGGTAAGCAAGCAACGCTCCGTTTATGTGCCCCGCTCAACTGGTTTGATATCTGGCGAATTCGGTATCAGGCACCGTTTCCTCCAGGGCCACTTGAAAACCCGCCGTGGCCTTCCCCTTGTCTTCGTCCACAACCTGTCGGTTCAAGAGCACCGCCCCAGTTTCTTGGAGCTTGGGCAGCCCTTTTCCCACCACTTTCAAGCGGGCTGCGGGCCTGCTGCCCTGCTGCGGCCGGGCGGCGCTTTTTGCCTTGCCCGCATTGCGTTCTATTTTGAAGAAAGAGGCCGTTTCCATGAGCTGCGCCCCCTGGCTGGACAATTCTTCACTGGTGGCTGCCATCTCCTCGCTGGCCGCGGCATTCTGCTGGATCACCTGATCGAGCTGCTCGATTGCCTTGGCGTTTTGCGCGATGCCCTGGGCCTGTTCACTGGCCGAGGCATTGATTTCCGAGACCAGATCCGCTGTTTTCTGGATCTCCGGCACCATTTTTGCGATAAGGGTTCCGGCTTTTTCCGCGATCTGGACGCTCGATCCCGCCATGCTGCCGATATCCTTGGCCGCGTTCTGGCTTCTTTCCGCGAGTTTGCGTACCTCGGCGGCAACCACGGCAAAGCCCTTGCCGTGTTCCCCGGCTCGGGCCGCCTCGATGGCGGCATTCAGGGCCAGCATGTTGGTCTGCCGGGAAATTTCTTCGATAATCAGGATGTTTTCCGCGATATTCCGCATGGCGGCAACGGTTTCCACCATGGCCTCGCCGCCCTCCTTGGCATCGACGGCCACCTTGGTTGCGATGGAGGCGGTCTGCCGGGCATTGTCGGCGGTATGCGCCACCGTGCTGCTCATCTCCTCCATGGCGCTGGAGATCTCTTCAATGGATGCGGCAGCCTGGGTTCCGCCCTGGCTCATATCCGAGGCGGAAGCGCTGATCTGATCGCTGCCCGCGGCAACCTGCTCCGCCGCCTCCTGGCAATGGACCGCGAAATTGGTGAGGTTATCAACCATGGAATTCAGGTTGTTCTTGATCTCGTTAAAATCGCCGTTGTAGTTGTCGGTGATCTTGGGCGGGATGTCGCCCTTGGCAATGCGGTCCACATATTCGGCAGCCACGTTCAAGGGGCCGATCACCGCGTCCAGGGTATTGTTGATCCCTTCCACCACCTTGCGGAAATCGCCCAGGTGCTTGCCGGCGTCGGCCCGGGTGGCCAGTTCGCCCGCCACTGCGGTCTGGGAGAGCATCTTGGTATCGATGACCAGGCCGTTGACCGCCTCGATACAGCCGTTGAGGTTGTTTTTGATCTCGTTGAAGTCGCCGCAGTATGCATCGGTGATCTTGGGCGGGATGTCGCCCTTGCTGATCCGGTCCACGTATTCAGCGGCCACGTTCAAGGGGCCGATCACTGCGTCCAGGGTATTGTTGACCCCTTCGATGATCGTTTTGAATTCGCCTTGATGCTTGGAGGCATCGGCCCGGGTGGCCAGCTTGCCTTCCACCGCGGCAACTCCGAGCATCTTGGCATCGGCCACCAGAGCGTTGATCGCCACAACCATCTTGTGCATGGCCACCTGGAGCATACCGGTTTCATCATGGCCGCTGGTGTCCAGGGTTACATCGGTGTTGCCGGCGGCAATCTTGTTGGCCGCCTCGGTGCAGGCGCTGACCGGCTTGGTGATGCTGCGGGTTACCGCAAAGGCGATTATGCCGCCGAGCAGTAAGGCAACGATGCTGATGCTCATGACGATTTTTTCCGCCATTGCTGCCGTGGCCACTGCTTCGCTGCCGACCTTATGCATCTCTTCGGCGTGATGCTCGACCAGCTTTTCAACCGCCCCCAAGTATGCAGTCTGTGCCTCGCGAAACTTGCCGAAAAGCAGAGCTATTGCCGCGTCCCTCTTGTGTGCTTCCTCAAGGGCCAGCATGTTCTTCAGCTCTGTGTCGTACGCTTTGTTGGTGTCGTCAACGGCTTTCAGAGCAGCCTTGCCATCATCACTGCGGACTACCTTGTGCAGTTCTTCAAGGTTTTTTTCTATATCCTTATCCGCCTCCGAGATCCTGGTCAGCTCTTTTTGTTGAATTGCCTCATCCGTATTGAGCAGGATGTTTCGCACCGCGCGGGCCACCAGGTTGAGATCCCCCTGAATTGCATAGGCCATCTGGGCCTTTGGCCACATATCTTCAGCCAGTTTCTCGCTGTCATTTCCCAGCTCCTGAAGCTTGCCGAAAGATATCCCTCCCACAATCAGCATTAGAGTCAGTACCACACCAAACCCCAAACCGAGCTTCATGCCTATCTTCATATTCTTAAACATAGTGCGGACCCTCCCTTGTTAGTTACGTATGGACTGTGAAACATGCGAACTCGCCGAACAATGCCTCGGGCCACATCTCTTTCTGCTGTGTTTTCGCTGAATGATTATCTCAAGCGGGACTCCGTTAGTTATTTCTCCAGACTATTTAGTTATGTGCATGTACTTGTCAGCACGTGCATATGACTTCTCCGGACAACCTGGGCCGCTTCCGTGGTAAGCGGTTCGTCATGGCCGGAATAGACCGCCTCGATCCGCAGCTGGGAAAACCTGGCTAAAAGATCGGAAAAGGCTTGGGAATAGGAGCCCCCGCCTCGCATGATTTTGAGCGGGGTGTCTCCGGAAAAGAGCAACCCCTCTTCCGCGCAGTACAGGCAGATAGAATCGTTTGAGTGAATTGGGGCATGTATCACCTCCAGGGTTCGGTCTGCCGCGAGCAGCTTTTGGCCGTTTTGCAACACCTCGTCAACCCCCTTACCGGGTTTGAAGGCGAAGATGGGGCAGTCATATTTTTTTTTGACCTCGGCTGCCCCGTCGGCATGGTCGAAATGTTCGTGGGTGAGGATCACCTGTTCCACACCCCTCTTGCCGCAGCCGGTGGAAAGGCGCTCGATCTGTCGGATGACGCTTCCATCGGCGCCCGGATCGATCAGGGTGTTAAGATCCTCCAGCCGATTCCAGTCGCCCAGGAGCAGGTAGGAATTGCAGGTATAGATATCGAGGTTCCTGGCGAGTTGCACGACCTTCATTTGTTCAGTTTCCTGTTTTTTTGTAGACTTGGGCGTCCGGCACCACCTGGGAGAAGAGATGGGCCACCTCGTGGGGCAGTTTCTGGGTGTTTTCGTTGGCCAGATAGCCGCCCGGCGCCAAGGCCCGGTGAAACATCTTGAACACCTCAACCCGTTCCCTGGGCTGGAAATGGAGGAGCACATTCTTGCAGACCACCAGGCAGTAGTCGGTGCCCGGCGGGTTCAGGGAAAGCAGGTCGTGGTATTGGAAGCGTACCCGGCTGCGCAGCTCATACTTCACTCGGGTATAGCCGTGGTTTGGGGCCGGCTCGAAATACTTGCTCAGCAGATCCTTGGGCGTGCGTTTCAACTCATCGCCGTGATAGACCGCCTCGCTGACCACATCGCCGAAGCGGTTGGCGCTGTCGTGGTCGGTGGCGTCGATCTGCACGTTCTTGAAGGCGAACCGGTTCATTTTTTCGGCCAGGATCATGGCCAGGGTATAGGTCTCCTGGCCAAGGGCGCACCCCGCGTCCCAGACCCTGATCCTGCTTCTTCCGCTGGAATAGGGGATCATCTGGTCCGCCGCGTGTTCAAGGGTGGGCTGATCGCGCATGAAAAAGGAAAAGGCCATGTTTTCTCCGTATGCCGGGTCTATTTTAAGAATGAAGTCAAGATGCCGTGAAAGCAAATTAGCCGCGATTTATTGCGGGGTTGCGGCTAATTCGCTCCTGCCGGGGAAGGTCGTTTTGATTGCAAATCGGAATCAGAGTCGGCCCATGGCCGCCTGATGGCGCACAGGGGGCCGGGCCCTTTGTGTTACCGGTGCGGGGGCGGATTTCCCCCGGCAAGCATCAACTACCTGTTGCATACGCTGCCGGTAACACGCCTCATGGGTATTGCGGACATTCTCATTGCAGCTGGGGTGGGTGGCCATCTGCTCGGCCAGTTTAAATTTCACCTCCAGATTGCTTAGGGTACGGATATCGACAAAGGGGCAATCTTCGGTTGCCTCGCGGAATGGGCATTTGAGAAACAACCCGAAAAGACGCATGGTAAGCAGATACTGCTGGTTATTGGAATGCATTGGTTTTTCCTCCCCGTCAGTGATTCCGGCAGATTATTGTGGATTTTTGGGTGAATATTCGGGAGCCGGGATCGATTCTGATTTGATTGTAGAGAAAGACGTGAGCAAAAATATATAAGAGGAGCTACGTATTCCCGCAGGGGAGATTACGCATGAATGGTGACGGTTGAGACCGGTCGTTTTTTTAACTCTTTGGCTTCTCAGCAATTTTATTACTCACCCCCCCCTTGACTGAATAATTTTTCTCATCCACAATATTTAGGAGCCGTTCAGAAACGACATGGCCGGTTATGTTGCCTTACTGTACGGCTCCTTATGCCATCTGGCCCTACCTAGAACGACCATGTGATTTTTGACGATGGCTTAATAGTTACTCAGTAATGTTTGATTTGCTTTTTGCATGAGGCTCTTTCTCCCTTGCGGGGGGTGGGTGAAGCAGCCGATGGCATCATGGCCGGCACGTTCCCCCTCCCCCTATCCCGCATGGGGAGAGGGGATTTTTTTGCCTTCTGTAATTTTTCAACCGGGAAGACTGATAGTCATTAACAAAACTGTCGCCCCGGTTTCCATCTCCGACATGCAGGGATGCTCATGGCCGAAAAGCCGACCTATGCCGAATTGGAACAACGGGTGCGGGAATTGGAGGAACGTTGTTCCTTGTTCGCCGCAAAGGTGGATTCCCTTGTTCCGGATGTCGGTTTCTTCTCCAGGGTGTTGGCGAAATACCAGGCCGGATTGGAAAAGTTGATTGCCGAGCGGACTCTTGACCTGCAAACAACCAATGCCATGCTGTCGAGCGAGATGGGCCGCCGCCTGCAACTTGAAGAAGAATTATCCGTAAGTGAAAAAAGATATCGTGAGTTTGTCGAGGGAACCGAAGACCTTGTCGCCCAGGTGGATTCCCAGGGAAAAATTCTCTTTGTCAATCACGCCGCGCAAAAAATCTTCGGTCTTACGCCGGAAGAAGCTATCGGACTCTCGGCCTTCGACTTTGTCCATCCGGAAGACCGCTCGGAAACGCAAATGGCTTTTCAAGACTGGCTGAAGGAGCGCCGTGAAGTTGTCGTCTGGGGAAACCGGCAGCTGGGCCGAAACGGTAAAACCCATTTTCTCCACTGGACCTGCAATTTTCATTACGACGTAAACGGCACGCTCCTTCACATCAACGGTATTGCCCGCGACATGACAGCGTTGCACAATGCACAGGAGGCATTGTGGCAGGCCAACGAAGAGCAGGAACGGCAGATTGCCGAGCAGACCAGGGAGTTGGAGGAGAAGGTTGCCGAATTGGTCGATGCCATTGAAAAACAAAAGGAAACGGAAGCGGAACTTCGCGAAAGCGAGGAACGGTTCCGGCAGATAGCAGAGAATCTCACCAGCGTTTTCTGGCTCCGCGGCCTGCCTGCCGGGCAGATGCTTTACATCAGCCCGGCCTACGAGACAATCTGGGGAAGAAGCTGTAAAAGTCTCTATCTGAACCATGATTCCTGGCGGGATGGGGTCCATCCCGAGGATCTCGACCGGCTGCGGACAAATCATTTTTATCCGAATTCTCGAGAGCGCGTCCTGGAGTTCCGGATAATCCGGGCGGACGGAGTTATCCGCTGGATTCGCGCCAAGATATTTGTTCTGTGCGACCAGAGCGGCAAGGAATACCGCGAGGTCGGTATTGCCGAGGACATCACCCATTACATGGAAGTCCTCGACAGGTTGCAGGAATCGGAATCCCGTTATCGCATGATTTTTGAGAGCAGCACGGATGGGATCAGCATCTACGAATTGTCCAAAAAGAAAGAAGAGATACGAATTGTCAATTGTAACACGAGCTATCTCGGGATGGCGGGGAGATCCAAGGCCGAGCTTCTCTCTCTTTCCGATATCAGAATCCGCAAGGAAGCCAGGGGGGAAACAGCGGGCCGTTCGACGCTTTGCCCTCTTTACAGCGTTGAGCCCAAGGAGCGATGCGAGGGGATGTATTCCTGGGTGCGTCCGGACGGTCAAAGAAATTTTATCGAATGCCGGGGAAACCGACTCTCCTTCAAGGAGCTGGAATTCATGCACTGTGTGCACCGCGATATAACCCAGGTAAAGCTTGCGGAAGAAAAAATCCGGCATCTTTCCCGGCGGATCATTAAATCGGCGGAAGAAGAACAAAAACGAATCGCCGGGGATCTGCATGATGAATTCGGTCAGATTCTGCCTTCTCTCCGCCATCAGGTTGATGCGCTCCAGAAAAAAGTCACCTCCCTGGGTGGAGGAAATTCCCCGGAGTTCACTCAAGTCGTTGCATTTATCGATAAGATAGGCGCCGCTATTCGCGGCGCCACAAACAGACTCAGGCCGGATCTGCTGGACACCCTCGGCTTTGTGCCGGCTCTGGAATGGGGCCTGCACGATTTCGCCGGTCGCCTCCCGACCATACAAACCTCCATGGAAATATCAGGCGCCCCGAGAAAAATACTGCCTGAATATGAAATCGCCCTGTATCGGGTGGTTCAGGAAGGATTGACCAATATCGGCAAACATGCCCGGGCGAAAAACGTCGCGGTTCGCTTGATCTTCAGCTACCCCTCCCTCATCGTGACCGTAACCGATGATGGCCTTGGCTTTGACCCGGCATGCCTGTCCGATCTCCCTTCGGGCGCCCATGGCGGCATCGGCTTGCGCGGCATGCATGAAAGAATGCTGGCGATTGGCGGAACTCTTTCCATACGTTCACGTCCGGGAGAGGGGACAACCATCCGGGCGGAGGTGAGGTGGCTGGAACGGGGACAAGAGGACTCTTCCATTTTCATGATCAAGGATGGCGCGTATGCGGAGTTGCAGCATGAAAGGTAAGCTGAAGATCTTGCTGGCGGATGACCATGCCGTGGTACGCCACGGCATGCGGCAGCTTATTGCAAATCATCCCGGGATGGAGGTGGTTGGCGAGGCGGCGGATGGCGGGGAGGTTGTACCCAAGGCAAAAAAGCTCCTGCCCGATGTCATTCTGCTGGATATTTCCATGCCCCGGTTAAACGGTCTTGAAGTGGTGCCCTTGCTCAAGGAGGCGGTGCCGGACAGCAAGGTGGTAATTTTTTCCATGTACGATAAAGATGCCTATGTCCATCAGGCGCTGGCCTCGGGCGCCGTCGGCTTTGTCTTGAAGACCGATTCGGGGGATGAGGTTATTGCGGCCATTTTAAGGGCCGCAACCGGTCACTATTATTTGAGCCCCAAACTCAATACCGCCGTGATCCGCAGATACCTGTTCCCGACGCCTGTCGAAGATCCCGCAGTAACCGGCTATGACAGTTTGTCCGAGCGGGAACAGCAGATTTTCCGCATGGTGGTCGAAGGGCATCCGACAAAGGAGATAGCCACGATGCTCTATCTGAGCCCAAGAACCGTGGAAAAACATCGCTCCAATATCGTCAAAAAACTCGATATCCATGAGCCCATGGCCCTGGTGCGCTATGCCGTGAAGATCGGGGTTGTCGATCCGGAACTCTGGTCACGGACAGAGTGTTGAACAAAACCTCGGATGCAGCGGAGTCAATCTTCCCTTGCCGTTGACACCCCGCACGCAGTCGGCCAGACAGCTTGCCACCCATGGTCGGGGAGGCAATCCTATCCCCGCAGGCTCACCTCCGCAATCCTTTTGTCCCCCGCATGTTAGTTGTCTCAAGCATGAAGCCAAGATCCCGTTCCCTTCGAGAAAAGAAGAGATCTGCTTGAATAACCTTTGAGTCTGGGGCAATATTATCAAAATGAGATTACCTTGCCAGCGGAGCTTGAAGGGTAAAGGCGATTTTTTTCTGTAGGGTCTGCTTGCGGAAAAATGAGAGGCAAAATATGGGTAAAAATTTGAAGGTCGGGATTGCAGGGGCGGTTATCGTGGCGGTAACAGCCGTTCTTCTCCTCGTCTCGTTTCAAAAAAATCGTAACGAGGCAGGATTCCAACCGGAAAAAAAAGGGGTGTACACACTGCGCTTCGGTCACAATATCACGGAAGACAGCGCCATGCATCTTGCTGCCGTGAAATTTGCCTCCCTGGTCCAGGAAAGATCCAGCGGCCGGTTGATGGTTGAAATTTTCCCCAATCAGGCTCTGGGCAATGACAACCAGATGGTGGAGATGGCACGGGCCGGGGAGCTGGATATCGTCCTGACTCCCACAGCTAAGCTGAGCACCCTGGCGCCGGCCATGCAGTATGCCGATCTGCCGTTTCTCTTTCCGGATCGTGACGACGCCTATGCCCTGCTCGACGGCGAGGTGGGCTCCTTGCTGCTGGCCCAGCTTCCCGCCCACGGCCTGATAGGGGCGACCTTCTGGGAAAACGGCTTCAAGCAATTTACCGCCAACAGGCCCATCCACGGCCCGGAAGACTTTACCGGTCTGAATATCCGGGTCATGCAAAGCCAGATGATTCTCGATCAGTTCAAGGCCTTTGGCGCCAATCCCGTTCCCATCGATTTTCACCAGACCCATCAGGCTTTGAAAGACGGGGTGGTGGATGGCCAGGAAAATCCCCTGGTGGCCATTCACAACATGCGTTTTCATGAGGTGCAGTCGCACCTGATCTTAAGCAATCATGCTTACCTGTGCTATGTGCTTTCCTTCAGCAAAAAGGTGTATGAGCAGCTGCCCCAGGATCTGCAGGGGATCTTATTCTCCACCGCGCGGGAGCTGACCGCTTTTGAGCGGACTGAAACCCAGGCCAGGGAAAAAACATTTCTTGAAAACATCCAAAAATCCGGCACAGAGATTATCACCCTCTCCGAGGCGGAGATCGCGCGGTTTAGGGAGGCTACTGCCCATATCAGCGAAAAATACCGGGATGTTATCGGTGAGGATATTCTCGCCAAGACGGAACAGTATCTCAACGAACAACACCCTCAACGAAAACAGGAGGGGTTCATCGTCGGTCTCAATGCCGACCTGAGCCTTGCCTCATCGCAAACAGGCCTTGCCATCAAGCGCGGCATGGAGATGGCGGTGGAAGAGATCAATCTGGCGGGGGGAATTTTCGGCAAGCCGGTGCGCATCCTGGCCATGGACCACGCCGGTATTGCCGCCAGGGCTCGGCAAAACATCAAAAAGTTTGGCGCCATCCCGAATCTGCTGGCGGTTGTGGGCGGGCAACGAAGCCCGGTTATGCTGGCCAATCTTGCTCTGATCCATGAACAGAAGATGGTCTATCTTGTGCCCTGGGCATCTGCCTCGGAGATTGTGAAAAACGATCACCGACCGAATTATCTCTTCCGCATCGCAGCGCAGGATGAGATTGCAGGCCCGGTTCTGCTGAAAAATGGCTTGGCGATTTCCCCTCACATCGGCTTTCTGCTTGAGAATACTGCCTGGGGGGGAAGCGTTCGCAAGGAGTTAAGCGCGTTTCTTGCCGCAAGGGGCATGAAACCCTGCGCCGTTGAGTCCTTTGACAAGGAGCAGGATACCATGCTGCCGCAACTGCAACGCATGGTGCAAGCCGGAGCCAGGGTCATTGTCTTGGCTGCGGAAAACCAGGAAGTATCCACCGTTGCCCGGGATCTGGCAAAGCTTTCCAGCAGAGTATCACTTTTGCTCCTTGGTGGAAATATCGGCGCTGATCTTGAAAAAAGGTGGGGCCAAAACGGTGCGCCGATGGATGTGCGCTATGTGCAAACATTTTCCGCCGCCGTGAATATGAGCAAAAAAAAGAAGGAGTTCATGGAGCGCTACCAGAGCCGCTATCATGCGACTTTGTTAAAACACGATGCCATGGTCGATGCCGCGGCCCACTCCTATGATCTCATTTGCCTTCTGGCCACGGGGGTGAAAAACAGTGAGAATCTTGCCCCCGAGTCGATTGTGCGGGCTTTGGAACGTATTCCTCGTCATGAAGGGGTGGTGAAGCTGTACTCGCCGCCATTTACCGAACAGCGCCATGAAGCCTTGAGCGAAGAGGATCTAGGGGTAACGCTTTTCAAGCAATAGACCTGTCGACGCACATGCTGCAATGGCGCCGTCATTATAGGAAGGCAATGAACATAACCGCATTATTCAGAAAACAGAAACAAATGGTTCCCAAGGGGCTGCGGAGAAGATTGATCCGCCAGATCACCACTTTTGTGGTTCTGGTCATGGCGGTCGGTATCGCCACCACCTCTTTTATGCTGCAGCAGGCGATCACCACAAAAGAGATGGGCTCGCTTGATGCTTTGGCGCACGCCTATCTGCGTGATCTCGATCTGCGTCTTTCCTTTCTGGGCCAAAACATTGCGCAGCTCAGCAAGAACCGATTTGTGACCAACAGTCTTGTTGATCCCCAGGGGAGGGCGCTGTATCTTCCTGATTTTGTTAAAGAATTCAACAGGACCCCTTTTGTTGTCGAAACCACGGTGGTCGATTTCGCCGGCGATATTATTTATGCAAGCTCCGGGGAAACGCCCAGGTATTTGCAGCATCCCAATCTGCGGACAACCCTGGCTGTGGGTACACAAACTTCGTATCTTATTGAAAAAGAGATGAAGCTCGTGATCATGCAGCCCATCCATTATTATCAAACCACCCAGGGGGCGGTTGTCATCCTTGTCGATCTGGCGGCCCTCCTAAAAGAAATACTCCCTCCGCAGCCTCCGCGACTGTACAGACTCTACCAAGGAAAAGCCCTGCTCTTTTCCGCCAACGAACGGCCTGGGCTCGAATACGTTACTCATCTCCATCGGCACGATACGGAGGGGGAGGGGAGCTATGTCGAAAAGTTAGGCTTGACCTTTGAAATCGGGGTGCCCAAAAAGGAATTTCTCCAACCGGTGCGCACTGCGGTCATGCGCCTGATGGGGCTGGGCGCTCTTTTTGTCGTTGCGGCGATCTTGGTTGCTTCTCGCCTGGGGGGGCAGCTGGCCCAGCCGATTCTCCGTTTGTGCGACAAGGTGCGCGAGTCCGGTGCCGGTCAAAAAGCCGTTCCCTGCAGTCCGGTCGGCACCAACGACGAACTGGAGGAATTGGCCCGGGCCTTTGATGATCGAACCATGCAGCTCCTGCAGGCCCAGAAAGAGTTGCACCAAAATAACGAGCTGCTGCAGCTTGAGGTTTTTCAGCGTCGAAAGGCGGAAGAATCGTTGCAAGCCGCCTATGAGGATCTGGAAGAAAAAATTCTTGAACGGACCAGGGAGCTGCAAACAGCCAAGGAACGTCTGGATAAAGCCCAGGAAATCGCCCATCTCGGCAACTGGGACTGGGATATCGCCGGTAACTTTCTCTGGTGGTCGGATGAAATTTATCGGATATTCGGCCTGGACCCCCAGTCGTTTACTGCCAGTTACGAAAAGTTTCTGGAGACGGTCCATCCGCAAGACCGGAAACTCGTGGAACAGGCGGTGGCGGACACCTTGGCCAATCACAAGCCCTACGCTATTGAGCACCGGATTGTCCTGCCCGATGGCCGGGAACGGTATGTGCTTGAACAGGGCGAGCTCCTGGTGGATAGTGCGGGAGCCCCCATGCGGATGGTGGGCACGGTGCTCGATATCACTGAGCGAAAAGAGGCGGAACGCACCCTGCGGGAGAGCGAAGAAAAGTTTGCCAAGGCCTTTAAAAACGCACCGATCATGATGGCCATCAGCGATCTCATGGATGGCACCTTGCTGGAGATCAACGATTGCTTTGCGGAGAGCACGGGCTTCAGCCGGGAGGAGATGATCGGCCGTTCCCCCATCGAGCTTGGCTGTTATTCCAAAGAGTATCGGGAGCCGATGCGCCGGGAAATCGAGGCCAAGGGATATTTGGCCAGCAAAGAGCTTCGGTTCCGGAAGAAGAATGGCGAAGTGATGTTCTGCTCTTACGCCGGGGAGTTGATCACCATCGGCGGCATCCGGCGCCTGTTTTCCATTGCCGAAGACATTACCGAACGCAAGAAGATAGAGATGCTGCTCAAACAGGACGAAGAGCGTCTGTCGTCTCTGCTCAATTTGAGCCAGAGGAGCTGGGCATCGGAGGAAGATCTTACCCGCTTTGCCCTGGAAGAGGCGGTCCGACTTACCGAAAGTGAGGTTGGCTACCTCCATTTTATCAACCCGGGAAACAACACTATTGCCCTCCATGCCTGGTCTCAAAACGTCCAGGAAAAATGCAACGCCTCCAAGACCCCCCATTACCCCATCGGTTCCGCAGGGGTATGGGCAGACAGTGTCCGAACGAAAAAACCGGTTCTCCATAACGATTATCCCGGATTAGCCGAGAAAAAAGGCGTACCGGAAGGGCATTTCCCCATCAGGCGGCACATGAGCATCCCTGTTTTTGATAAGGATACGGTGGTCGCGGTTATCGGGGTGGGGAACAAGGAGGGGCCGTACGGCGACCAGGATATACGGCAGCTCACCCTCTATATGAACTCCATGTGGCAGATCTTAAAGAGAAGAAGGGTTGAGAGCGAATTGTTCTATTCCCGGCAGATGCTGCAGGCGGTTCTCGATAACATCCCGCAACGGGTTTTCTGGAAGGATCGGCAGGACAACTATCTTGGCGGAAACAGAATCTTCCTGCGGGACGCCGGCTTCACCTCAATGGAGGAGATCGTCGGCAAGAGTGATTTTGACATGCCCTGGCGGGAAAAGGCCGAGCAGTATCGCGCAGTCGATCAGGCGGTCATGGAATCCGCCACCCCTCAACTCAATATTGAGGAGCAGCAACGCAAAACCGCCGGGGTGCAGTTGTGGGCTCTGACCAATAAAATACCATTACAGGACAAGGCCGGACATGTATATGGCGTGCTCGGCACCTACGAGGATATCAGCGAACGCAAACAGGCGGAATCCTTGCTCAAGGACGCGGAAAATCGTTACCGCACCCTGTTTGAACAATCTCCGGACGGGATCTGTCTTATCGACCCGGAAACCGCCTTGCCCATGGCCTTCAACGAGGTCGCGCATCGGCAGCTGGGATACAGCCGCGAGGAGTTCGCCGGTTTGCATGTTTCCGAGTATGAGGCCAAGGAAAGACCGGAAGAAACCCAAAGCCGTATCGCGCGCCTTCTTAAACATGGCCAGGATTATTTTGAAACCTTGCACCGTCGCAAGGATGGCGAGCTGCGAAACATTGTGGTTACGGTCAAGAGGATCAAACTTGGCGGCCGGGATGTTTTTCTCACTATTTTCCGCGACGTCACCCTTCTGAAACGGGCCGAGGAGGAGATCAGGCTCAAGGCCCAGCTCATTGACGCGGCCAACGATACCATTATTCTCCACGATCTGGAGGGCAACATCATCGAGGCCAACGAGGTGGCCTACCGGCTGCGCGGTTACGGAAAAGATGAATTTCTGACTCTCAATATCAAGGATCTCGATGCTCCTGAGTTTGCCGAAAAGTTTCCGAACCGCTCCCGGGAAATGATGGAATACGGCCATGCCAAGTTTGAGGTGGCCCATGTCTGCAAGGATGGAACAAGGATTCCTCTTGAGGTCAATGCCAAACTCATCGAGGTGGGTGGCAGAAAAATGGTGCTCAGCGTGGCCAGGGACATCCGGGCCCGCAAAGAGGCGGAGGAGAAGCTCAACCGTTTCACCCGGGAGCTGGAGCGAAGCAACGAGGAGCTCCAGCAGTTTGCCTATGTGGCCTCCCATGATCTTCAGGAACCCCTGCGCAAGGTCATGGCCTTTGGTGATCGCCTCAAAAAACATGGCGGGCCGGCTCTGGATGAGCGCAGCCTCGACTATCTGGAACGGATGCAGAATGCTGCGGGTCGGATGCGCAATCTCATCGACGGGCTTCTTCTCTTTTCCCGGGTAACCACAAAAGGGAAACCCTTTGAGATCATTGATCTCCAGGAGATTGTCCGGGAGGTTCTCTCCGACCTGGAGCAACTTCTGGCCCTGAGCAATGGCCAGGTAGAGGTGGGAAGCCTGCCGCGGATATGCGGAGACCGGCTGCAGATGCGCCAGCTCTTTCAGAATCTGCTCAGCAACAGCCTCAAGTATCAGGCGCCGGACGAGGTTCCCAAGGTGATCGTTTCCGGAACAGAAACAGTCGACGGCTGGTGTGAGATTATGGTATCTGATAACGGCATCGGCTTTGACGAAAAGTATCTGGAGAGAATCTTTGTGCCCTTCCAGCGGTTGCACGCCCGGGATGAATACGAGGGAACCGGCATGGGCCTTGCCATATGTGAAAAGATCGTCAAACGGCACGGCGGCGCTATAACGGCGCGCAGCAGTGTCGGGCAGGGCGCCACCTTTATTATCCGTCTGCCGCTACAACATCAGGAAAAGGAAGCAAGCCATGAACTGTCCTGAGAAACCGGCGGTCATTCTCATTGCCGAGGATGACGATGATGATTTCCTTCTGACCCAGGAGGCTTTCGAAGAATACCACTTGCGGAATGCCATATACCGGGTCAAAAACGGAGAGGAACTTCTCGACTATCTTCAGCGGAAAGGGCCTTACGCGGAACCGGAAAAATCGCCTCGGCCGACCTTGATCCTGCTTGATCTCAATATGCCGAAGATGGATGGGAGGGAGGCGCTCAAGCAGATCAAATCCCTTCCGAACCTGCGCCGAATCCCGGTGGTGGTGCTCACCACCTCGGACGCGGAAGAAGACATCGCCAAAACCTACGAACTCGGGGTTAACTCCTTTATCCGCAAGCCCGTTTCCTTTGAAGAATTTTTAAAAACCATCCGGACTCTCAAGGAGTATTGGCTGGAAATCGTTGCCCTGCCGACAGAGGAGTAAGCAAGCAATGAAAAATCCGCTTATCAAAGTGCTCCTCATTGAGGACGACCCGGATGATGTGTTCCTCATCCGGGATATGATCGAGTCTGTCTGCGGCCTGCTCTATTGCTTCGAACTGGCCCATGCCAATCGGTTGAGCGCCGGCCTGGAATATATCCGGGAGCAGCAGGTCGATGTAGTGCTCTCCGACCTTGGCCTGCCGGACAGCCAGGGGCTTGAAACCGTTACCGCTTTGCTGCAGAATGCACCAAATACGCCCATTGTCGTACTCACCGGCCTGGCCGACGAGGGGATCGGCATGGAAGCGGTTACGCGGGGAGCACAGGACTATCTGATCAAGGGAGAGGTCGAGCGGGAAATCCTGGTTCGTGCCATGACTTATGCCATCCAGCGTAAGAAAGAGCAGGAGGAGCTGCGCCGTAAAAATGCGGATCTGGCTATTTTGTATCAAGTTTCCCAAACAATCAATCAATCCCTGAATCTGGATGAAACTCTGGCCGAAGTCCTGGAAGCGATCACCTGCATCGAGATGCTGAGCCTGGAGAAGAGGGGCGCTCTTTTTCTGCTCAAGGATGAACAGCTTGTCTTGGCTCATGAAGTGGGGCATGGCCAGGAGGTGGTGCCCAGGTTTCTTGATGATCACCGCACTTGCGGCTTCGACACCTGTCTGTGCGGTCTGGCGGCCCGGAGCGGGGAGATTGTTGTTTCACTCAATTCGGAAACGGACAAACGCCACACCCTGCAGTACCCGGAAATTCCAGCCCATGGACATATCGTTATTCCCCTGAAGGCGAAAAATCGCCTGGCCGGCGTCCTCTGTCTCTATCTGCCGGTCAACACGGAGGTGGAGAAAGATAAAATGGAGCTGTTGATTGCCCTCGGCAACCAGATCGGCATCGCCATCGACAACGCCAGCCTGTATGAAGAGACCCGCGCCCTGTCCCTGCGTGACCCGCTCACCGGTCTGGCAAACCGGCGCCATATGGAAATCATCATGCATGACAATCTTTCCAGGGCAAAACGCTCCGGAACGGTTTTTTCCGTCATCATGTTCGACATTGATCATTTTAAAAAATTCAACGACACCCACGGCCATGACGCCGGTGATGAAATCTTGGTCGAAACTACCAAGATTGCGGCAAGCACACTCCGCGATATCGATCTCAAGGTGCGGTTCGGCGGGGAAGAATTTCTTGTGCTCCTGCCGGAAACGGGACTCCCCGAGGCCCATGAGGTAGCGGAAAGAATTCGCCTGGCTGTGCAAGAGGAGGTTTCCATCACCGTCAGTCTCGGGGTAACCTCCTACCGAGACGGGGATGACCAGGAAATTTTGATCAAAAGGGCGGACACAGCTCTTTACCAAGCCAAGAATCAGGGCCGCAACCGGGTCGTTGCCGATTGATCGGGCCGGGAAAACTTGAGCAAGCTTGATCTCCCGCAGGAAAAGGTCGTGGGATTTCCGATTCAAGCTGATGGACTGTTAACCGGTGAATAATCCGCTGCTCCGACGAGAAGAACCCTGCCTTTACTTGCTTGCATTTCCTTTACCCATCGTCCCTGGATTTCTCCCTTGTCGTTACGAGTAACTGCGTGCGAATGCGCCGAATTTTTCCCTTGACAGCGGAAGGGCTTAAGGGTAAAAGTGCCGGTTCTGAAAAAGACTGTCCATGCGGCCCCGGACACGGGCTGTTTTTTAGTAGCCGTTACAAAAATAACCTGTACTTTCTTGGCCTTCGTTACGGCGAGTTATGCCGCTTGCGGGCAGATGATGAGCAAGTTATTTGTTAACGACGGCTTAATGCCGGTTTGCCAAGGTATGGTGCCTTGACCGGCGCCAGGCGTAACCGCGCAACTGCACGAATGGAGTGGAAAATTTACCATGAGAGACATTACGAAAGTCCGCAATATTGGAATCAGCGCCCATATCGACTCGGGGAAAACCACCCTGACCGAGCGCATTCTTTTTTATACCCAGCGTATTCATGCGATTCATGAAGTGCGCGGCAAGGACGGCGTCGGCGCCAAAATGGACTCCATGGAACTGGAGCGGGAGCGCGGCATCACCATCTGTTCCGCCGCGACCTATTGCGACTGGAAGAACCATGCCATCAACATCATCGATACCCCCGGCCATGTGGATTTCACCATCGAGGTTGAGCGGGCCCTGCGGGTTCTCGACGGCGCGGTACTGATCCTCTGCTCCGTAGGCGGCGTACAGTCCCAGTCCATCACGGTTAACCGGCAGATGACCCGTTATCGGGTTCCCCGGGTGGCCTTTATCAATAAATGCGACCGGACCGGCGCCAATCCGGATAAAGTTATCAAACAGTTGCGTGACAAACTGGGCCTTAACGCCGTACCCATCCAGGTTCCCATGGGCCTCGAAGGCGACATGCAGGGACTCATCGATCTGGTCCGGATGAAAGCCGTCTATTTTGACGGGGAAAACGGCGACAAGATCCGCGAAGAGGAGATTCCCGCCCAGTACCAGGAAGAGTGCGATATCAAACGGGAAGAGATGCTGGACGCGGTCTCCATGTTTTCCGATGAATTGATGGAGGCGGTGCTTGAAGGCACCCCCACCGAGGAAATGATCATGGCCGCGATCCGCAAGGGAACGCTGGACCTTGCCTTTACCCCGGTAATGATGGGTACTGCCTACAAAAACAAAGGAGTACAGCTCCTGCTGGATGCGGTAGTTTCCTATCTGCCCTGCCCCACCGATGTTGAAAACTTCGCCCTGGATCTGGATCATGACGAAGCCGAGGTCAAGGTGACCAACATCTCAAGCGATCCCTTGCTGGCCCTGGCCTTCAAACTTGAGGATGGCCGGTACGGACAGCTCACCTATGTGCGGACTTACCAGGGCACCCTGAAAAAAGGTGATTCCATCGTCAATGTCCGTACCGGCAAGAAGGCCAAGGTCGGCCGTCTGGTGCGGATGCATTCCGACGATATGGAAGAGATTGATGAGGCAGGGGCCGGCGATATCGTCGCCCTGTTCGGCATCGACTGCGCTTCCGGCGACACCTTCACCAGCGGCAGCGATTATAACTTTTCCATGACCTCCATGCATGTGCCTGCCCCGGTTATTTCGCTCTCCATCACCCCGGTCGACAACAAGGCCCAAGACAACATGTCCAAGGCTCTGAACCGTTTTACCAAGGAAGACCCCACCTTCAAGACCTATGTGGATCAGGAAACCCTGGAAACCATCATCTCCGGCATGGGCGAGCTGCATCTTGACGTATACGTCGAGCGGATGAAGCGCGAATACAAGGCCGAGGTCACCGTGGGCGCGCCCCAGGTTGCCTACCGCGAAACCATCACCCAGCGGGCCGAGTTCAACTACACCCACAAGAAGCAGACTGGTGGTTCCGGACAGTTCGGTCGGGTTGCCGGTTACATCGAGCCCATGGAAGAGGGTGAATACGAATTCGTCGATCAGATCGTCGGCGGTTCCGTGCCCCGTGAATACATCCCCTCTTGCGACAAGGGCTTCCAGAAATGCCTGGACAAGGGTGCTCTCGTCGGCGCCCATGTCACCGGCGTCCGCTGCGCCATCAACGACGGCGCCTCCCATGCCGTGGACTCCTCGGATATCGCCTTCCAGTTGGCCGCCATGGGCGGTTTCAAAGAGGCATACATGAAGGCCAAGCCGGTAATCATGGAGCCCATCATGAAGGTCGCGGTTGAAGGTCCTTCCGAATTCCAGGGCTCGATCATGGGCAGCCTGAACCAGCGGCGCGGCATGATTATAGGCACTAACGAGGAAGATGCCTACACGGTCATCGAGGCCGAGGTTCCGCTTTCCGAGATGTTCGGCTATTCAACCGATCTTCGTTCCCTGACCCAGGGTAAGGCGGAATTCACCATGGAATTTGCCACCTACAGACAGGTGCCCAAGAGCGTTGCCGAAGAGTTGATCGTCAAGGCCCAGAAAAACAAAAAATCTTAACGACCCAGGTGGATAGACTGAAGGTTGATTTGAGTACACTTCAGTCTAGCTGACCGAGTAGTTACTACAAAAATAGGATACCGCCATGCAGAAACAAGACCTGATTGAAAAGAATCCCATCCGCCACCTGAAGGGTGAAAGCGATGCCAAGGAATCAAGCCGGATGGGGTTGGTCATGGCGCGAGCCGGTGTGGGCAAAACTGCCCTGCTGGTGCAGATCGCCCTGGACAGCCTTTTGCAGGACAAGCAGGTTGTCCATGTCAGTGTCGGTCAGAGCCTGGACAAGACCAAGCTCTGGTACGACGACATGTTCAAGGATATTGCCGAGTGCTGCAAGCTCGATAACGCCGGGGAAATCCATGACTCGATCATGCATAACCGGATGATCATCACTTTCAACGAGTCCAGGTTCAGCTTGGCCAAACTGGAAGAGCGGTTGCATGATCTTGTGCAGCAGAACGTCATCAAGCCCAGCTGCATGGTGGTTGACGGCCTTGACTTTGGCCATACCGACCGCACGGTGCTGGAAGGAATGCGGGAACTGGCTAAGAGCATGGATCTGCAGATCTGGTTTTCCGCTGTGCGCGACGAGACAAGTGAAGTTCTGAGCCCAGCCGGAGTGCCGGCTCCCTGTAACGCCGTGGAAGATCTTTTCAATACTATTGTTCTTTTCCACCCGGTTCCGAAAAGCGACTGCATCGACCTGAAAATTGTCAAGGGGTCTGCTGCGGTCAGCAAATGCGGCAAGCTTCTCAAGCTTGATTCCAGGACCTTTATGATCAGGGAAGATTGCAACTAATCGTTTCCCCGGAGTAACAGATGGATTCACAGAAGGTGGACGGCGCAAGCTGCCCACCTTTTTTATTGGTGCAATCGTAACAAGCGGCGATCACTGTGGTTATCAGGTTGCAACTCTTTGATTTTGTTTACGGACTTGCGACCTTTTTCCTTTTTTGCAAGTCCATTTTTATTGACCTTTTTCCGGAGAAAAGGCTACTCTTTCCGAAAAAAATAACCAGTTATTCCAAGACAAATGAGACCCTATGAAATTCAGACCGTGTATTGACCTCCACCAGGGGAGGGTAAAGCAGATTGTCGGCTCCAGCCTCTCCGACGGTCAGCAGGAGCGCCTGACCACCAATTTTGCCTCGGACCAGCCGGCCTCCCATTATGCCGCCATGTATAAGCATGATGGGCTGTTCGGCGGCCATGTGATCATGTTGGGCCCGGGCAACGAAGCAGCGGCGACCGATGCCTTGCAGGCCTTCCCCGGAGGATTGCAGGTGGGCGGCGGGATTACGGCGGACAATGCCGCCCATTGGTTGGATCAGGGGGCAAGCGCGGTTATCGTCACCTCGGCGGTGTTCAAGGACGGGATGGTGCATGAGGACCGGCTTGCCGAGCTGGTCCGGGCCGTGGGCAAGGAACGGTTGGTCCTTGATCTGAGCTGCCGAAAGAAAGGTGATGCCTACTATATCGTCACCGACCGGTGGCAGAAGTTCACCCAGGTGACGGTTTCCGAGCAGTCCCTCGGGTATTTTGCCGGCCATTGTCATGAGTTTTTGATCCACGCCGTTGACGTTGAAGGCAAATGCGCCGGGATTGAGGAAGAGCTGACCGCGCTGCTCGGCCGTTTTAGCCCTATTCCCACCACCTATGCGGGCGGGGTAAAAAGCCTTGCCGATCTTTACCGGGTCAAGGAACTGGGGCATAATCGCTTGGACGCCACCATCGGCAGCGCTCTCGATATCTTCGGTGGCAGCGGTGTCACCTATGCCGAGGCGGTTGCCTTTAATAGACAGGAAGGATGCTGACCTTGGGTCTGGATGACGAACCGCACCAGAATACGGATGCCGCAGGAGAAACCCAACGGTTGACCCTTCAGGTGGACCAGGATCTTTTTCGCGCCTTTCAACGCTGCGTCTGGATTATTGTCCATGAAACCGGCAGGTCCAGAATCGAGATCATGAACGAAATGGTGCGTGATTTTTTGGTTAAGCACAATTGTTAATCGACCCCTCCTTGACCGCACGGTCAGCCTCAGCTACTATGAACCAAGCCGTGGCAACCAGCTCTCTTTTTTCTTGGCTGACCAAAACGGCACCAGTGTTAACCGCGCGAGGAGTCATGGCGAAACATTGACAATGGCGACGGTCACGGAATAAGAGATAAGTTCGCAATGGTTGCTCAACTATACCAATAGGTTCTGCTGATGCCCGGGGTTCCCCTGACAAACGAACAGCGCTTCGCGCTGATCCGGAAATATATCGAGCGGATGCCGAGCCTGTCCACCACGGTGACAAAGGTTCTGGAGGTCTGTAATCGCCCCAGCACCTCGGCCAACGACCTGAACCGGGTCATTGCCCTGGACCCGGTCCTGACCGGACAGGTGCTTAAGCTCATCAATTCAGCCTATTATTCCCTGCCCAATCAGATCAGTTCCCTCACCCGGGCGATCATCATGCTCGGGATTAACACCGTGAAAAACCTGGCCTTGAGTACCGCGGTCCTGGGCAGCATGGGGCGGGAAGACTCCTTTCGCTCGCTGTCCATGGATGAGTTCTGGACCCACTCCCTCTGTGTCGGGGTCATGGCCAAGGCCTTGGCCGGGGTGAAGAAAATCCCCGGCATGATGCAGGAGGAATTCTTTGTTGCCGGGCTGCTCCATGATCTGGGAAAAATCCCGCTGAACAATTGTTTTGCCGAGGAATACCGACAGGCCTTGGAATTGTCCGGAATTGAGCAGGGGCCATTGCCGAGAGCCGAGGAGATACTGTTGGGCTTTGATCACGGTCTGGCAGGGAAGATGATCGCCGAAAAATGGCAGCTCAACCAGACTCTCACCGAACTGCTCCGCTTTCACCACGCACCGGAAAAGGCCGCGGCAGATAACCGGCAGCTCATTGCTGTGGTGGCCCTGGCAAACACTTACGCCAATCTTTTCGACGTGGGCTCGGCCGGAGATCGCTATCCGGACATGTCCAGAGTCAACGAACTACTTAGCCTGGTCGGCCTTAAATGGCGCGATCTTTCAAGTCTGCACATGGTGGTGCAACAGGAAATCGAAAAGGCTCAGATTTTTCTCCAGGTCGCCAGGGGGGCACAATGAGCATGCGGATCAAATTCTGGGGGGTCCGGGGTTCGATTCCCTGTCCCGGGGCAAAAACCATGAAGTATGGCGGGAACACCGCCTGCATTGAGCTGCGTTTCCCGGAAATCAATCGTCTCATCATCATTGATGCCGGTTCCGGCATTCGGGAACTGGGCAACTTTATGATGGCCAACGATTTTAAGAAGGGGCCTATCACCACAGATATTTTTTTGACCCATACCCACTGGGATCATATCATGGGATTTCCCTTCTTCACCCCTATCTATGTGCCGGGCAGTACCATCAGGGTCCATGGCCCGGTCAGTTTTGAAGGCGACACCCTGGAAAAGATTGTTGGTGGCCAGTTGACATACCGATATTTCCCGGTTCGCCAGGCAGAACTGGCCGCAAAGATCGAATATCTTGATCTTAAGGAAGGGGAGTTCGATCTTGGTGACGGGATAACCGTGACCGCAAAATATTTAAATCATCCCATCCTCTGCCTCGGCTACCGATTTGCCTGGCAAGGAAAAACGGTATGCACGGCCTATGATACCGAGCCGTTCCGCAACCTTTTCTGCACGGACCCGGAAGACCCCTCCTATGACCAGGGCATGGCCACCGAGGGCGAACTGGTGGCCCAGGAACAGAATGGAGTTTTGGAACAGTTTTTTTCCGGGGTGGATCTTTTGGTGCATGACACCCAGTACACCCATGAGGAGTACATCGCCAAATTCGTGGGCTGGGGGCATTCTTCGTATGAGCATGCCGTTGCCGCGGCCAAACGGGCCGGGGTAAAAGCCCTGGCCCTGTTTCATCACGATCCCATGCGCACCGATGACCAGATCGACGCCTTGTCTGAACAATATTGCGTCCGGCCAGGGGAAGGCAGTACGGAGATTTTTTTTGCCAGGGAAGGAGTGGAAAGAGAAATTTAGGACAAAAGGCAAAAGCGAAAATACTATTGTTCGGCGTTCATAATGTCGATGGGTATTGTAACGGAATATTAAGGAGAAGCATTAACGTTGGATAAGGAAACAGCCACGGGGGGAGACAATGGTTATTTCCGATGAGATCAAGTTTCCAAGACCAATACGAATCGACCCCTATCGCTCGGAAAAAAAAGTCGATCCCATTGACGGTCTCGCTCCGGTGGCTCGGATCGGCGCCTTCAAACGCGAATGGCAACGGGACAAAGATACACGCCAAGAACATAAACAATCACCTTTCCCCTCGGCCGAAGAAGCCGAGGTGCGGCATCTGGTGGAACAGGTAAACACCCACCTTGAAAACCAAAAAATCCTCATCCATCTGGTGCTCATCAAAGATGAGCACGGCTATTCCCTTGATGTTTATGATTGTACCGGCAGCGATCAATGCTCCATTATCGGCGACGTGGTAATTGACCTCAACGACCTGCCGGTTCTCCTCAAAAACCTCCAGCAGGAAGCAGGTATTCTGCTCGACACCATCTCCTGATCAGCCTCATTCCCTCAACGTTTTTCTTGTTGAAATCTGGATTGAAACATGCTACCAATGCCTTTCATATTCTGAATGGTCATTCAGGATGTATATTTTTATTTAACGGAATAAGGTGCTTGGGGGGGGAAGGGATGTTGCTTGCGGAGCTGCTGATAGACCGAAAAGGCGAGATTCTGGACAGCTGGGCCGATCAGGTTCTGGCCACCTATCCTCCTGATGCCGCCATGATTTTCAAGAAAGGGAAGAATCAGTTTGCCAATCCGGTGGGCTGTGCGGTGAAAAACACCCTGTGGACAGTCTATGCCCTTCTCTTCGAGAAAAACACCACGGAAGGGATCGTCGATTCCCTTGAGCAGATGGTGCTGATCCGGGCGGTGCAGACATTTATTCCTTCCGAAGCGGTCTCCATGGCATACATCTTGAAGGGTGTCGTAAAGGATTTTTGCAGGCAGGAGAAGGTCGCCGATTTGGAAGGGTGGCATGTTTTTGAGGAAAAAGTGGATATCCTGGCCTACACTCTGTTTGATCTGTATGCCGCATGCCGGGAAAGGCTTTACCAGACTCGGCTGGCGGAGTTAAAAAGCGGAAACCACATCATAACGGATGGGGGTTGCCCTTCGAAGTTGATGGACGGAAATACCGCCCGGAAGGCGGAGCTCAAACCCATAGTTGTGTAAACTAGCCTTTGTAACTAAAAAATGTTCTTGTCGTTGTCACGGCAAGAACGGCATAAAGACGCGTAACGGAATGCCCAAAGCACTGCAAGGCTAACGGCGAAGGTTGTTCCGCTGCGGATCCTAAACTTGATGCGAGGTAACAGTAAATGAGAATCCTGAGTCCATTCATCGCAGTGTTGGCGCTTATCGCGGTTGCCCTAGCGGCTGCCCAGGTGGCGGGTGGGCAGGCGCTGGTGGGGATAATCTTGCCCTATCTTGCCTTTGCCCTCTTTCTGGGAGGATTTGCCTATCGTGTGTTGCACTGGGCAAAATCCCCGGTTCCCTTCCGGATTCCGACCACCTGTGGTCAGGCCAACTCCCTGCCCTGGATCAAGCAGAACAAGATCGACTGCCCCTCCACCAAGCTCGGGGTCATCGCCAGGATGATCCTGGAGGTATTCCTGTTCCGTTCCCTGTTTCGCAACACCAAGGCGGAGATACACGAAGGCCCCAAGCTGGTGTACGGCTCCAGCAAGTTTCTCTGGCTCTTCGCATTGCTCTTCCACTACTGTTTCCTGGTCATTGTTCTGCGCCACATGCGGCTGTTCATGGACCCGGTTCCCGGCTTTGTCGCCGCCCTTGAGTTCGGCGACGGTTTCATGCAGATCGGCGCGCCGGTCTTCTACCAGACCGATGCCATCTTCCTCGGCGCCCTCGCTTTTCTCTTTCTCCGCCGGGTGGTTCTTCCCAACATTCGATACATCTCGCTGCCCGCCGATTACTTCCCGCTGCTGCTGATCTTCGGCATCGGGCTCACCGGCATCCTGATGCGTTATGTGTTCAGGGCCGATGTGGTCGCGATCAAGCAACTGACCCATGGATTGGCAACCTTTACCCCAGCCATCCTTGCCGGGCAAATCAGCCCGATTTTCTTCATCCATGTCTTCCTGGTCTGTGCTCTGCTGATTTATTTCCCCTTCAGCAAGTTGATGCACATGGCCGGCGTTTTCATGAGCCCCACCCGGAATATGATTAATAACAGCCGGATGGTCCGGCATATCAATCCGTGGAATGATCCCAACATCAAGCCCCATTCTTACGCATCCTATGAGGATGAATTCCGTGAGTTCATGGTAGGGGCGGATATACCGGTCGAAAAGGAGTTGCCCGCTCAGCCAGCCGCGGAATAAACGGCGAAATCGGCCGAGTGAGCCTGAAAATCTCTGAGAAGGAATGACGACAATGGCAGATACCAAAGTAGCACAAATGAAGGAGAAAGTTGTCAAGGGGCCATCCTTGATGACGGGCGCCGTTCCAGTAAAGGATTGGTGGGACACGGAAGCCGTTTTTAAGCCGGGGAATTACTGTTATCCGGCCAAGAAAAGTATTGTTGAATACCACAACAAAAATTTGCCCGGGGTTTTCGGTGAGCCCCGTGAATGGGATCCGGAGAGCGACAATTGGCTTTTGCCGGAAAACTGGAAAGAGATCATCATTAATGGGCTCAAGGACAGGCTTGACAAGTTCCGGTCCCTCAAGATCTTCATGGATTGCTGTGTCCGGTGCGGTGCCTGCGCCGACAAGTGTCACTTTTTCCTGGGTACCGGTGATCCGAAAAATATGCCCGTCCTGCGGGCTGAGCTGCTGCGTTCCGTGTACCGTAACGATTTCACCTTGGCCGGTAAGTTGCTGGGCAAGATGGCCGGTGCCCGGCCCATGACCTTCGGCGTGCTGAAGGAATGGTTCATGTACTACTATCAGTGTACCGAGTGCCGTCGCTGTTCGGTATTCTGCCCATACGGCATCGATACCGCCGAAATCACCATGATGGCCCGCGAAATGCTCCACTTGGTGGGGGTAGGGACCAACTGGATCCTGGAACCGGCCGCCAACTCCAACCGGACCGGCAACCATCTGGGGCTGCAGCCCCACACCTTCAAGGAGAACGCCGAGTTCCTTTTGGACGATATCGAGGAAGCCACGGGAGTTCGTCTGAACAACCTGAACTTCAACCGCAAGGGTGCGGAGATTCTCTTTGTCATCCCATCGGCCGACGTGTTCGCTGAACCGGGTATTTTCACCTTCATGGGCTACCTGCTGCTGTTTGAGCATATCGGGCTCGATTACACCATCAGCACCTACTCTTCTGAAGGCGGTAACTTCGGCCTCTTCACCCACAACAGCTTGATGAAGAAACTCAACGCCAAGATGTATGCCGAGGCAAAGCGGTTGAAGGTCAAGTGGATTCTCGGCGGCGAGTGCGGTCACATGTGGCGGGTGCTTCACCAGTACATGGACACCATGAACGGTCCGGCCGACTTCCTGGAGGTCCCGACCTCACCGATCACCGGCACCCGCTTTGATAATACGGCCTCCACCAAGATGGTCCATATCAGCGAGTTTACCGCCGACCTGATCAAGCACAACAAATTGAAGCTTGATCCCCGCCGCAATGACCACCGGATCGTAACTTTTCACGATTCCTGCAACACGGCGCGGGGTATGGGTCTTCTTGATGAACCCCGTCACATTCTGAAAAGTGTTTGTAACAATTTTCACGAAATGCCGGAAAACACCATCCGCGAGAATACCTTCTGCTGCGGCAGCGGAACCGGACTCAACACCGGGGAAATCATGGATCTGCGGATGCGGGGTGGGTTCCCAAGAGCAAATGCGGTCCGTCATGTGGCCGACAAGCACGGGGTCAACATGCTTTCCTGTGTATGCGCCATTGACCGGGCAACCCTGCTTGCCCTTAATCAGTACTGGAATCCTGATGTCGAGGTGTGCGGTGTTTCCGAGCTGGTGGGCAACGCCCTCATTATGGAAGGTGAAAAAGAGCGCGAAACGGATCTTCGTTCCGCGCCTCTGGCAGGAATGGAGGGCTGATAGCCATGTACGGGAAAGGAAGAATCATACCTGCGTTGATACTGTTTTTAGGCCTCGTCACATCCCCGATGTGGTATAAGTCCGGGGATGCCGGCAAAATGCCTAAACCTGAAAAACCAAAAGACTACACGGAGTGTGTGGCGCCAACTCAGTATATGCGGACCTCCCACATGGTCTTGCTTAATGAATGGCGCGACGACATCCTGCGCGAGGGCGGCCCCCGAATCGGGAAAACCGCCAACGGCACCGAATATGTACGGAGCCTGCAGAATGGCTGCATGAAATGTCACAGCGACAAGAAAAAATTCTGTGACGATTGCCACAACTATGCCTCCGTGAAACCGTATTGTTGGGATTGTCATCTCCAGCCGAAGGAGGCGATGTAACATGAATAGCAAGAGAAGAGATTTTTTGAAGATTGCCGGGCTCACCGCCATTGCCGGCATTGCCGCCCCGTCGGCTTTTAACACCCTGCTTAAGGGCGAGGCCATTGCCTCCGCCGGCGGACAACACGGAGCCGCTGTACCCACCGGCAAACGCTGGGGTATGGTTATTGATGTGAAAAAGTTCTCCGAGAATCCAGACCTTGCCGAAAAATGTGTCTCCACCTGCCACACCATCCATAATGTGCCGGATTTCGGGAACAAGAAGGATGAGATCAAGTGGATATGGGTGGACTCCTTCCAGCATGTCTTCCCGGGTGACAGCAGCCACTACAAGCAGCCGGAAGCCCTGAACTCCATGCCTATCCTGGCCCTGTGCAACCACTGCGACAACCCGCCCTGCGTGCGTGCCTGCCCTACCCAGGCAACCTTCAAGAGCAAGGACGGCATTGTGGGCATGGACTACCACCGCTGCATCGGTTGTCGGTTCTGCATGGCTGCCTGCCCGTATGGAGCGAGGAGTTTCAACTGGCGCGACCCGCGTGGCAAGGATGCAAACGGTCAGCCGTTTATCAAGGCTGAAAACCCTAAATATCCTACCCGGATGCGCGGGGTTGTGGAAAAATGTAATTTTTGCACCGAACGGTTGGCCATCGGCCAGATTCCGGCCTGCGTTGAAGTAGCAGCCCAAAGTAAGGCTCTTGTCTTTGGCGACCTGAATGATCCCAACTCAGAGATCAGCCAGATACTGAAGACAACCTTCACCATCCAGCGGAAACCCTCTGCAGGGACACATCCATCCCTCTTCTATATTATTTGAGGACAAGACCATGATAGAGAAAGCATTAAAAGGAAGCACAGGGTACGGGTTATGGATGCTCTTCCTGCTCTCCATAATGGGTGTAGGCGGCCTTTGTTACGTGCAGCAGTTTAACTATGGCCTGGGGATCACCGGCATGAGCCGTGATGTGACATGGGGCGTGTATATCTCCCAGTTCACCTTTCTGGTCGGTGTGGCCGCAGGTGGCTTGATGCTGGTGCTGCCGTATTATATCCATAACTACAAAGCCTTCGGCCGCATCGTCATCCTTGGCGAATTCATGGCCATTGCGGCCATTGCTATGTGTCTGATGTTTATCATTGCCGACCTGGGGCAGCCCATGCGCGCAATGAACGTACTGCTCCATCCCACTCCCCATTCCATGTTGTTTTGGGACATGATCGTGCTGAACGGCTATCTGATTCTGAACATTCTTTGCGGTTGGGTTGTGTTGCAGTCGGAATATAAAGGGATCAAGTATCCTAAATGGATTAAGCCTTTTATCTACCTCTCCATTCCTTGGGCTATCAGCATTCACACCGTTACCGCTTTTCTGTACTGTGGTCTGCCGGGGCGTCATTTCTGGCTTACTGCCATTCTGGCTCCTCGTTTCCTTGCCTCGGCCTTTGCCGCGGGTCCGGCTCTGCTGATGGTCATCGCCATGATCCTCAAGAAAACCACCAAATTTGATGTGGGCCGTGAGGCGCAGGACAAACTGGTGACCATCATCGGCTATGCAGCCATGCTCAACTTTTTCTTCCTGGGCTGCGAATTTTTTGTCGCCTATTACAGCCAGATTCCCGGTCATATGCACACCTTGGATTACCTCTTCTGGGGTCTTGGCCATGGCGATCAGGTTTACAACAACCTGGTTCCCTTCATGCGGGCCTCTGTGGTTATGGGGTTGGCGGGCATTGCCTTGATCTTTGTCTCTCGGGCAAGACAATCCGACAACCTGCTGGTGGTCTCTTGTCTCCTCATATTCTTTGCCTTTTGGATCGACAAGGGTCTCGGCTTGGTACTCGGCGGCTTTGTTCCGAACATGATGGATCAGGTTACCGAATACTACCCCAGCGCCCAGGAGCTTGGCATTACCGCGGCCATCTGGGCTACCGGCTTTTTCATTCTCTCCATCCTCTACAAGGTGGCGATCAGCGTCAAGCTTGAGAAGGACGCCTGAAGCTGGTCTGTATTACTTAAGTAGATAGCTGGACCAAGGCAAGCTTCACCCCATCGTGGTGAGCTTGCCTTTTTTTTATACTCACCCTTGCGGACTTAACCATTCCCACACGAAGACAATATTTGGGTGGTTCGCCAGGAGGTTATACTGTATATCTTCCGATATTGTTGCCAATCGATCCCGTTGCTTCCCGTTTTTCGGGAGGAACTCCTGATGCCGGACACCAAAAGCTGACTTTGCCATGAAACCATCGCACATTACCTGTAACTCGCCAATATCCTCCATTCTTGACAAAATCGGCAATACCCCGCTGGTGCAGATCAAACGTCTGAACCCCTTAAAAAAGGTGGCCATCTACGCCAAACTTGAGGCCTTCAACCCTGGAGGCTCAGTCAAGGATCGCGTTGCCTTGAACATGATTGAAACCGCCGAGGCCGAGGGTGAGCTGACCCCGGACAAGGTCGTGCTTGAGGCCACCAGCGGCAACACCGGCATCGGACTGGCTATGGTCTGTGCGGTTAAAGGCTATAAATGCCAGCTGATCATGCCGGAATCGGCGAGTATCGAACGGCGTAAGATCATGCAGGCTTTTGGCGCCGAGATCCTTTTGACCCCGGGTAAACGCGGCACGGATGGAGCCATTGAACAGGCATACGCTTTGGCTCGCCAGTATCCGGATCGCTATTTCCTTACCGATCAGTTCAACAGTACGGCAAATTGGCTGACCCATTACAAGACAACCGGACCGGAGATCTGGGAACAAACCGGAGGCCGGGTGACGGATATCGTCGCCACCCTCGGCACCACCGGTACCGTCATGGGTTTGTGCAGGTATTTTGCCGAGCACCATCCCGAGGTGCGCATTACTGCTGTTGAGCCCTTTCTCGGGCATAAGCTGCAAGGACTCAAGAATATGAAGGAGTCCTATACCCCGGGAATATTCGACAAAAAACTTCCCTTTCAGATCATCAATATTCCGGACGAAGAGGCTTTTACCACTGTCCGCCTTCTGGCCCGGAAAGAGGGAATTTTTGCAGGGATGAGTTCCGGGGCTGCCATGTCCGCCGCCCTTACCCGTGGTGCTCAGATGAAGGAGGGGGTGCTCGTGGTCATCTTTCCGGATGGCGGCGAAAAGTATCTCAGCACCGAGCTTTTCAGCAAGCAGGAACCGGAGGAGTCCCAACAGGCTGAACTGCGTTTTTTCAATACCCTCTCTCGAAAGAAAGAAGTATTCCGGCCCATTGTTCCGGATTCGGTGACATTTTACGCCTGCGGTCCCACCGCCCATGAACTGGCCCATCTGGCCCATTGCCGGCGTTTTATAGTTGCCGATCTCATACACCGGGTGCTGGTGCTGAAGGGGTATCAGGTGAGATTCTATATGAATTTTACCGACTTGGACGACAATACAATCCAGGGAGCGGATCGGCGCAAAGAGAGCCTCGCCGGGTTCACCGATACATATATCAAGGAATTCAAGCAGGATATGGCCGCGCTCGGGGTGTTGGAAGCCACCGGGTACCCAAGAGCCTCGGAATATGTCCCCGCCATGATCTCTCTTGCCCAGAAGCTTGTAACGAAAGGATATGCGTACGAAAAACACGGCTCCATCTATTTTGATATCTCTAAATTCTCAAAATACGGCAGGCTTTCCGGCGTTGATTTGAGCAAGATTCAGGTCGGAAAAACCGTTGATCTGGATGACTACGAAAAGGAGAATCCCGTTGATTTCACCCTGCTCAAGCGTTCGACCTTAAGCGAGCTGAAAAACGGGGTCTTTTTCCAAACCGAGTGGGGAAACATGCGGCCCGGCTGGCACATTGAATGCGCGGCCATGACCCTTGATTTACTCGGTGAAACCATGGATATCCATACCAGCGGCCGTGATCTGCTTTTCCCCCACCATGAGAACGAGAATGCCATTGCCGAGGCAGTCACCGGTAAGCCCTTGGCAAATTTCTGGCTGCACAGCGAATTACTGCTTATGGACGGCAAGAAGATGTCTCCAGACAATCAGAATATCGTCACCTTACGGGATGTCCAAGACTTGGGCTACACCGGCAGGGAGATGCGCTATTTTCTGATTCGCACCCATTACCGGAAACCGATTAATTTCTCCATTCGCAGTTTGGACGCAGCTCGCAAAAACCTGCGTCGACTGGACGGATTTATCGGCAAGCTGCTCTGTCTGCCGCCTGGTTTGCCCCATCCGGAGGTGGCTGCTTATCTTTCCGATTTGGAGAACCGGTTTTTTTCAGCCATGGACGATGACCTGAACGTTTCCCGAGCCTTTGCCGCTCTTTTTGATTTTGTCAAAAAAACCAACCCGATCCTCAGCCAAGGTCTCCTTGATCGTGAACAGAAGGACTATATCCTGGAAGCACTGCGCCGGATTAATACCGTCCTGCGAATCATGAGGCTCGAGGAATGCCCCCTTGCGCCGGAGATTGACCGGCTGATCAGGGATAGGGAAGAGGCGAGGAAACAGAAGAATTGGCAAAAAGCGGACGGGGTACGTCAGGAATTGGCGGAAAAAGGGATCGAGGTGCTTGATACGGCCAAAGGCCCTGTCTGGAAAGAGATGGAGAAGAAAGAATAGGGGGTGACACAGAATGCAGGGCGAAAACGGTATTGCTTTCTTGGCCCGATCGTTCTAATATCTGTCCCACATGGGCGCCCGTAGCTCAGCCGGATAGAGCACCGGCCTTCTAAGCCGTAGGTCAGAGGTTCGAATCCTCTCGGGCGCACCAGCAATACCAAGGGTTTCCTTGCCAATCTCGAAACACTGTTTTTTGTCCAACTGTCAGTTTATCCAACCCCCTGTCCAACTTTTTTGCTTTCCGTCACCGGCAGCACAACAAACCCAATCCGCAGACACTCCCGGTTTAAAAGAGCAGACCATGAACCGTATAGAAATTCCGCCCGTCCTGTACCGTCTCGCTGTTGCTTTCTGGGTTGGGGGAGCATCCCTTTTTACCTTTGTCCTGACGCCGACCATTTTCACGTCCTTCAACAGAGATCTGGCTGGTGGGATTGTTGGTGTGCTTTTCCCTGGATATTTCAGGTGGGGCTTGGCATGTGGACTGGTAGCACTCATCTGCCTTGCAATCACAAAAAGGAGATGCCGCACTGTTTCAGCAATCATCCTTGCAGTGATGTTGACAATTACCGCAATCCAGGCTTTCGTGATTGAGCCGAAGGCAGTCGCGCTCAAAAAGGAAATCGCCTCATTTGAAAACACCCCTGCGGATCACCCCGCCCGTGTCAGGTTTCGCAAAATCCATGGCATCTCCGCAGCCGGCAACCTTGCCGTTATCGGCGGTGGTGTCGCTTTGCTGATATTACTCTGAGAAAATATGGATTTTTCGCGGTGATGATCAGGGAGGCCATTTATTTGCACAGATAACCGGCCGGAAGGCATTGAAAGCGTGCTTTAGCGACAAGCGATCAGGCGGTGTCCATCATCTGCCAGAGTGTCTGGGCCAAGGCGAAGAGCGGCGCGACAAAGATAGTGACAACGAGGAGTACCTGTTTCTGCAGCCACGCATTGGTAAGCAGTTCGACCATGCCGCCGGAATTGCCGCCCAGCCAGAAAGCAAGGACGGGAAACAGCAAAGCCACCCCAGCCAGCAGAACAATCTCGGTTATGAGCAATTTCTTGCCAAACACCTTTGCTCCGTCACAGAAGGTCTTTACCCAGGCCATCCTCGCAGAGAGCAGTTTCAATGTATCGCAATTCTCCTTGATCTGGGTCAGCCTCTCCTGAACAGTCTGGTACAGTTGACCGTGCATGTTCTGCTTGGCAAGTCTTTCTGTTTCACTCAGTTTCTCGCGAGACACCTTGAGAATTTCCTGAAAATTCTCGAAGAAGGACTGGTAAGGATAGGTCTGCCAGTAGCGGCGAAAGCCCTCCCATCTCGCCACCATCCGAACGATGTCGGCATGCATGGCATCAAGGGTGCTTTCCTGTAAGCGGTAGCAGGCACGCAACAACACCTGCGTCTTGTGCGCCACATCAATGAGGTCGTAATAACTGCCTTGGGCAAACTGCTTTTCAAGGCCCACAAGATCGGCTAACAGAGAGGCCGCCGGTCCTTCCTCCCCGGGAAACCAGGACTGTAGATCATGGCAGACGGACTGGGCCGTAAGCAGGTTTTCTTCGGCCTCCTGCCGCTGCACCTGTAATCGGACGGCGATGAGATCTTCTATCGGCCCGGCAACGGCAAGCAGCTGTGGGTCCATGAGCGCGGCAAGAAACAGCTCTTTGCGGTCGGCAATCAAGGCTCGGAGCTGCCGGATGCCTTTCTCTCGCAGATCCCCCTGCACCATGAGCTGGGCCTGCCGGAAAAGGGCCTCGGCAAGATCCCGGCGCAGGCTGAAAATAGTATCCAGAACGCGTCCCGCCTTCCAGGGATCATCGTGCAGGGCATAATATCGAGCCTGCAACAGGGAGATGTATATCTTTTCCTTGTCGGAATTTGCTGTGACTGCGGCATGTTCCAAAAAATGTTCCAGATCGTTGTCCCGCTCAAGCTCCAGGGCGACAAATGCGCGACCGATAGTGGCATAAAACTGCTTGCCTTTTGGTCGTCTGCATTCCTCGACAAAGAGATCCTCGGCCTGGGCGTGCTGGCCGACCCGCAGACAATCAAGGCCAAGATGGAGGCTGTGACGGTCCGCCGAGACCGTGTCCGGCTTGGCCAATTCCTCCCATTTGGAAGAGCTGTTAAAGGCGATGTTCAACAAAAATCTGGGCTGATAGATCAGATTCAAGTCAAAATAGGCAAGATACACCTGGAGGAGCTGATTCTGCAGGATCTGGGATACGGTGGTTCCGCTCGCCATCATGTTGGCCAATTTTTCCTGAACCGACATAGCCTTGCCGAATAGCTCGCTTAATGTTTCGAGAGGCAGATACCCTGCCAGCGAAATCCCCTGGTCGGTCATGGTCAGCATTTTTCCAGGACAGATCGCCGGCTTGTGGGTGGTCATGCCGCAATAAAAACAGGGCGGGAACGGCCCGGCAAGGGGAAGGCTGCGGTGGGGAAAAAGTTCGACTCGCGAAATTTCCGGAATGGACGTAGAAAGAAGATATAAACCGTTGCTCGCCTCGGTAAAGGAGGGGGAGACCAAATTTTCACCGATCTGACCTTCGGACCAGCGTTGTTTCAAGGGTCGGGTCACATAGGGCTGTTCGTACTGAAGAAGATCCCAAAAGCTCGCCGTGGCGTCATACACGGGGCAGGGCGGGTCGCCCTCCTTTTCAAGGTGGAGAACAATATGCAGGGGCAGAGGGCCGACGTTCTCTTTCCACTCATAAACCTGTTTCAATCTGGCCAGGCTTTCGAGCAAGGTGATACAGGCGGTATCCGGCTGTATGAAATGAAAAAGCAGCAGGCCCTCCGTGCTGGCAGGATTTTCTTTCCCTTTTACGGCAAGATCCTGCTGGAGATCCAAAAGAAAATCCGTCCAGGCATCTCCCAATATATTCTGCCCTTGGGAGTTCAGGGCATGAATGGCAAGGAGGATACTGACTTCGGCTGCCATGAATGAAATAACCTGCTCCTTGTCGGAAAACGTTCGGTTCCGGCTTACAGACATTTGTCCAAGATGGCGCGAGCTTCCTTGTGGCTGGGATCAATTCGGAGCACCTTCGAAACCCACTGGTCGGCCCGAATCAGCTGTTTTATGGAAAAATAGGCGTTGCCCAGGGCCATGAAAAGGTCGATGTCGTCGGAGGTTTTCTCTGCTGCCTTTTCGAGCACCTTGAGTGCTTCGTTGACTTCGCCCAGGGCAAACAGGGCTAAACCGATTTTTTTGTTGAGATAGATGCGCTCCGGGTCCGCCTTCAGCACCTCGCGGTAACATTTAACTGCAAGCTCCATGAGGCCGCAGTTACTACAGGTCTCGGCAATATCCTCTTTGAAGTCGATATCGTTGCTCTTTGTTTTCAAAACCAAGCGCAGGACCTTTTCCGCCTCGGGCAGCTGTTTCTTCTTGATGAGGAGCTTGGCAAAATTCATGGCCCGATCCGCATGCCTGGGGCTGATCTCCATGGCCCGGTTGAAGTTTTCCATGGCCATTTCCATCTTGCCCTGATGGTAGTAAATCTGGCCCAGGGCATGGTAGGAGCTGACATCGAGTCGATTGATCTCCACGGCCTTTTCAAAACAGAGCTGAGCCTTTTTCAGATCCCCTTTTTTGCCGAAGAGCCGTCCCAACTCGCGGTAGGGCTTTGAGGAGCGGTCATTAAGCTTGGCCGCCTCCGTGGCCGCACCAATGGCGCCCTCAAGATCGCCCTTTTCTTCAAGGGTGCGCGCTTGAAGCAACAGTTGATTAAATGGCGATGGATTATTGATCTGTCCCAGCAGCTCAATGACCTTTTGCTCCAGGGTCGCGGTGACAAAAGGCTTGGTCATGTAAGCGTCAACATCATGCTCGGCCGCTTCCGCGACAATATCCATATTGGCTTCCGCCGTGACCATGAGAAAGGGGATATCACGCCATTTCTTGGTGGCTCGGATCAGGCCCAGCAGCTCGGTCCCCGACATGTAAGGCATGTTGTAATCACAGATGATAAAGTCGATGACGATATTCTCATCCTGCAAAAGTTTCCAGGCATCCCGGCCATTGGCCGCCTCGTAAAATTCCTTGCCGAAATGGACCAACTTCAGCATGGCCTTGACGGACCGGCGCATGTTGTCGATATCGTCCACGACCAGAAAAATCATATCTTTTGGCGCTTTGACCTTCATCCGGCTTTTCTTCCTTTTGCTGCTCGCTGTCAGCTCTGTGTTACAGGGGCAATATAAAATAAAATCGAGAACCTTGCCCTGGTTTGCTCTCGACGAAGATCCGGCCCCGGTGAATCTCCACGGCCAGACGGCAAAAATAGAGGCCGAGACCGCTGCCCACCAAAGAATCCTGCTTGTCGGAAATTCTGGCGTATTTCTCAAAAATGGTGCGATGTTTTTCGGCGGGGATTCCGGGGCCTTGATCCTGCACATAAAATTCCAGCTGCTTTTTGCCGGGCACCAGCCTGCATCCGAAACGGATCGTGGTGTTGCCCGCGCAATACCCCAGAGCATTGGTGAGCAGGTTCTGCAACACCCGCAGGATAAGGATCCGATCCAAGGAAATCTGCGGCAGCTCCGCCTCCGTCTCAAGAATAAGCTCAACTCCCTTGATTTTAGCCATGCCCTTGATGCTGCTCAGGCATTCGGAGAGCATGGGGCCGGGCGCGACAACCTCTTTAATGGGCGTGAGCTTGCCGTCTTCGATCTTGCCGATGCTCACCAGGTTTGAGACCATGCGTACCGCCCGATCGCATCCCATCTGGGCCGACTCTAAAAATTCGCGGTTTTCCTCGGAAACGGTGTAGGAGAGGATATCGAGATTGGCCACCACTTCGGAAAGCGGTCCCTTGAGGTCATGGACGAGCATGCTGGAGAGTTCGGCACGCAAGGTCTCCTGATGTCGCAGCTCCTGGTTCCGGGCCTTGAGGGTGCGCTGCCGGCGCCGGAGATCCTGTTGCAGGTTTTCCTGGACAAGCAGGGAGAGGATGATACTGCTGAAGTCAAAAAGACGGGTGATGTCCTCCTTGAGCAGATCCCTATCCCCGATCTTGTCGGTCACGTTGATTACCCCAAGCACCTTGCCCTTATGGAGGATCGGCATGGAGAGCAGGGAATTTTTTTTGTAGCTGCTCCGGCATTGTCCGCCAAAGCGGTCGTCCTTGCAGATGTCCTTGATAAAGAGAGGCTCCTGATTCTTGGCCACCCACGAGGCCACGGACCGGTCATCGTCAATGGTCTGCTCGTGGCCGATAATCTCGCCCCGGCTTGCCGCTTGGACCACCAGATATTTCTTCCGTTCAAGCACCATGAGGGATCCTTGCTCCACCCCCAGATACTCCAAGATAACTTCGAGAATCCGGCCCAGCCGTGCATGATAATCAAGACCCCTGGTATTGATCACCCCGGAAATTTTGGAAAAACTATTTAAGAGCCGGTTGGCCAGCTCCAGATCCCGCAACTCTTTTTCTCCACCCTTCACGGCAGCCCCTTTTTTCGTAGAGATTTGTCGGCAACCATCTGGTTACCAGCAAAAAAGCATCTGTGCGTTCATGGTATCACAAAAAAATCGGCGTGGCAAAGCGACAAAAGCGGGCTATTCCCATTCGATGGTTCCCGGCGGTTTCCCGGTCACATCGTAGACCACTCGGGAGATGCCCCGGACCTCGTTGACTATCCGCCTGGAGACATGGTCGAGAAAATCGTAGGGGAGATGCGCCCAGCGCGCAGTCATGAAATCCACGGTCTCCACGGCCCGTAATGCCACCACATGGGCGTATTGACGGTTGTCGCCGACCACGCCCACCGATTTCACCGGGAGGAATACGGTGAAGGCTTGAGAGACCTTATCGTAGAGCTCATTCTTGCGGAGCTCCTCGATGAAGATTTCATCAGCCAGACGCAGGGTGTCGGCGAAGTCCTTGCGTACCTCGCCCAGAATGCGCACACCGAGACCCGGACCTGGGAAGGGATGCCGGTAGACCATCTCATAGGGTAACCCAAGTTCGACCCCGATGGTGCGAACCTCGTCCTTGAACAATTCGCGCAGGGGCTCGACCAAACCAAGCTTCATGTGCTCCGGCAGCCCACCCACGTTGTGGTGGCTCTTGATTACCTTGGCTTTGCCGCTTTTGGCTCCGGCCGACTCAATGACATCCGGGTAAATGGTGCCCTGGGCCAGCCACTTGGCATTGGCGAGTTTCGCTGCCTCTTCCTCGAAAACCTCGATAAAGGTGTTGCCTATGACTTTGCGTTTCAGCTCCGGGTCTTCCACGCCCTTGAGCCCGTCGAGAAAGCGTTGCTCCGCATCTACCCGCAGCACTTTGACTCCCATGTGCCGGGCAAAGGTGGTCATGACCTGATCGCCTTCATGCAACCGTAACAGGCCGTTGTCCACGAAGACACAGGTGAGCTGGGTGCCGATGGCCCGATGCAGCATGGCCGCGACCACCGAGGAATCCACCCCGCCGGAAAGTCCCAGCAGCACCTCGTCTTTGCCGACCTGGGCACGGATCTGCTTGATGGCATTGTCGATGATATTGCTCGGTGTCCAGAGGCGACCGCAACCGCAGATCTCGTGGACAAAGCGTTCGATGATGCGCTGGCCCTGGCGGGTATGGGTCACTTCCGGGTGAAACTGGAGCCCGTAGAAGTTACGGCTCTCGTCGCCCATCCCGGCCAGCGGGGCATTATCGCTCTCGCAGATAGCCTGAAACCCTTCGGGTAGCCGGTTTACCCTGTCGCCGTGGCTCATCCAGACATCGAGCAGCCCGTAGCCCTCGGGACTGGTATGATCCTCGATATCCCGAAGCAGCCGGGAATGGTGGCGGGCCCGCACTTGGGCATAGCCGTATTCGCGGTGGCTCGCTGCTTCAACCTCTCCACCCAACTGGGCGGCCATGGTCTGCATGCCGTAACAGATGCCGAGCACCGGCACTCCCAAGGTGAAAACCGCTTCGGCGGCGCGAGGGGTCTTGGCTTCATGCACCGACTGGGGCCCGCCCGAGAGGATAATCCCCTTGGGACCAAAAGCCCGGATTTCCTCGGAGGTCATGTCCCAGGGATAAAGTTCGCAATACACCCCGGCCTCCCGTACCCTGCGGGCAATGAGCTGGGTGTACTGGGAGCCGAAATCAAGAATCAGTATCTTTTCGCTGTGGATATCCATTTTTTTCACCTTTGGTGAAAATAATTAAAAGTTAAAAGTGAAAAATGAAAAGTGAGGGAAAATTCCTCCGCCATGCATGCGCTGCTCTTTGCATTCATAACTTTTCATTATGCACTTTTCATTTTTCACTCTCGCTACCCCAACCGATAATTCGGGGCCTCTTTGGTGATGATCACATCGTGGACATGGCTTTCCTTGAGTCCCGCAGCGGTGATCTTGACAAACCTCGCCTTTTGCCGCAGCTCCTCGATGGTGGCCGCGCCCAGATAACCCATGCCGGAGCGCAGACCGCCCATGAGCTGATAGATCATATCGGAGAGCGGCCCCCGGTAGGGCACCTTGCCTTCGATCCCCTCCGGAACGTATTTGGCCTGGCTTTCCACCCCTTCCTGGAAGTAACGGTCGCTGGAGCCCTGCTTCATGGCGCCGAGAGAGCCCATGCCCCTGTAGCCCTTATAAGTCCGGCCCTGGTAGAGGAAGGTCTCGCCGGGGGATTCGTCGGTACCGGCAAAAAGGCTGCCGATCATCACCACCCTGGCTCCGATGCCGATGGCCTTGGCGATCTCGCCGGAGTATTTGATCCCGCCGTCGGCAATCACCGGCACGCCGAATTTTTCCGCCGCCTTGGAACAGTTGTGGATCGCGGACATCTGCGGCACTCCGACCCCGGCCACGATGCGGGTGGTGCAGATGGAACCGGGTCCGACCCCTACCTTGACGCAATCGGCACCCGCCCGAATCAGGGCCTCGGCTCCTTCCGCCGTGGCCACGTTCCCGGCGATGACCTGAAGCTCGGGAAAAGCGTCCTTGATCCGGGTCAGGGCGTTGAGGATATTGCGGGAATGGCCGTGGGCGGAATCGAGAACCACCACATCCACCCCCACGCTGATCAATTTTTCCACATGTTCCAAAGAAGAATTTACTCCGATGGCTGCGCCCACCCGCAACCTGCCCAGGTCATCCTTGGCGGCATGGGGGTACTTTCTCACCTTCTCAATGTCCTTGATGGTGATCAACCCCTGGAGATTGCCCTCGTCATCCACCACCAGGAGTTTTTCGATCCGGTGTTCATGGAGGAGGGCCTTGGATTGCTCCAAGGTGATGCCGGCCTTGGCGGTTACCAGATTCTTGCTGGTCATGACCTCCCGGACCAGCAGATCCTCGTCGGAAACAAAGCGAAGATCACGGTTGGTGACAATGCCTACCAGCTTGGTGCCCTGCAGAACCGGCACTCCGGAGATCCGGTAGTTGCGCATGATCTCGTTTACCTCCCGCACGGTCTGGGCATCGTTTACCGTGATCGGATCAATGACCATGCCCGACTCGGACTTTTTGACCTTGCGGACCTCGCGGATCTGTTCTTCCACGCTCATATTCTTATGGATAATCCCGATCCCGCCCTCCCTTGCCATGGTTATGGCGGCGCGATGCTCGGTAACCGTGTCCATGGCCGCGCTGACCAAGGGAATGTTCAGGGTGATCGACTTGGTCAGCATCGTGGCGAGACTTACTTCGTTGGGCAGCACTTCGGATGCGGCAGGCACCAGGAGCAGGTCGTCAAAGGTATAGGCATGTTCGATTGTCTCGAGTGACATCAGCGGACTCCCTCAAAAAAAATTATGGCGGGTGATGCGCCTCGCTTGCCAAGGCGACCTGAGATACACAAAGCCATCCCAAAACAGGTGGCAAAAAAAACGTAGAGTATTCACTATAAAAAACTTTCAATCCGGAGGTCAATGAGGAGTTTGCTGAGAAGCGCATCAACAGCCGGGCTTTTGCCGGTAAGTTCAGCTGTCTGCTGCCCCGCTCAGGAGAATGCCCTCCAGTAATCCGGCATCGCTTACCAGCAGGGAGGGGCTGGCCAAAGCCTGCCGCAACTCCTGCAATATTATCGCTCCGGCAACGATGATCTCCCCGCGTCCGTCGCTCAGACCAGGGAGATCATTGCGATCCCTCGGCGAAAGAGCGACCAGACCGGCATACAGACTGTGCAGCGTTGCAGGGTCCAAATTAAAATTCTGAACCCGTTGTGCATCATACCGGTCCAGCCCAAGAGCGAGAGCGGCAAGACTGGTAACTGTCCCGCCGGAGGCCACCAGAAGAGAGGTGTGCCCCACCATATCCCCCACGGTGAAACTTCGAAGAGCCGGGGCGAATGTCATCCTGATCTTCTCGCACATGGCCTCATGATCCGCACCGAATTCCTCGGTCAAGCCGACTGCGCCCAAGGGCAGGCTTATCAGTCGGGGTTCGCTCCGGGCCGTGACCTGCAGAATAATTTCAGTACTGCCCCCGCCCACATCCGCCAAAAACAGGGGGTATCGACGCCGATCTTCCGGCAGGGCGGAAAGTACTCCGGACAAAGCGAGGCGCGCTTCCTCTTCGCCGGAAAGCACCTCGATGCGGAGTCCGGTTTGTTCCTTGATCCTCTGGAGAAAATCATCTTTGTTGCCGGCGACCCGAACTGCGTGGGTGGCGCAGGCTCGCACGCACTCCGGTCGGTACGCATCCATCGTTTCAACAAAACGGGTCAGGGCAGCTTCGGCCCGTAGCACGGCTTGAGGCGCTAGTCTGCCGCTAAGGCCAAGCCCCTCACCCAGCCGGACCGTCACAAGATCGTGGGCCAGAGGGTACAGGCGGCCCTCTCGCACTTCAGCCACCAGCAATCGGAAGCTGTTGCTCCCGATATCAATGCCACAGGCTCTGATCATCGCCGTTTCCCTGGGGTTGCCGCTTCGCTGTTGCCTTTTGCCGGAACCTGCCGTACAATAAAAAGAAATTCAATCGACTTAAGGGGTTAGCCATTTAATCAGCAAGAGCGGCCCCTGATCTTCTGAAAATCACTTCTTATCCCAGCAAAAAGGATCGCACCGTGATACTTGCCATCAATCCTGACAACCCGCAGCCGCGCCTGATCCAACAGGCGGCGGAGGCCATGCGCAAAGGTGCGGTAATCTGCTATCCCACTGATACCGTTTACGGCATCGGTTGCGACATGTTTAATCAGAAGGCGATCAAGCGGATCCATCAAATAAAAAAGAGGCCGATACACCAGCCTTTCAGCTTCATGTGCTCAAGCCTCAAAAACGTCAGCACCTATTGCCATGTTTCCAACACAAGCTACAGGATCATGAAAAAAGATCTGCCGGGCCCCTACACCTTTATCCTGCAGGCGGCTAAGCTGGTGCCGAAAATCATGCTCTCCCGGCAAAAAACCGTGGGGATCAGGGTGCCGGACAACACCATCTGTTTGGCGCTCATCGAAGCCCTGGGCAACCCGATGCTCAATACCAGCGCCATTCAAAACCCAGAAGATCCGCCGATGAGCGAGGCCTTTGAAATCGAGGCACGGTTCGGTCGTCAGGTGGATATCATCATCGATGGGGGCACGGTGTACCCTGAACCATCATCCGTGGTGTCGCTTATCGGCGAAACGCCTGAGGTGCTGCGTCAAGGCAAGGGTGAAACCAGCCATTACTTCTGAAGGTCGACCCGAAAGGCCTGGCCCTCGTTTACTTCCCGTTCTGGATCAGAGCGTCTTTCAGCGATTTACTCATGGTGAAATGGAGATTTTTGCGGGAGGTAATCTTCATGACCTTGCCGGTCCTGGGGTTCTTGGTTGTCCTCGCCTTGCGCTGACGCACGGAAAAACTGCCGAAGCCGCGGATCTCGACGCGCCGGTCCTCGGCCAGGGCCTCAACAATGGTGTCCAGCATGATATCAACGGCTTGGCTCACATCTTTTTTCAGATACGCGCCCATCTCTTCAGCCACCGCATTTACTAAATCCCTTTTCAACATCGTTTGATACACTCCTATCGCAAGGTCCCGGTCCATTCATAGGCCAGAATAGGACCGGATAAACCTGTCTGCTGTAATAGCGATTCATTTTTTTTACCGGTCATCAGCCGCAGAAAAGAAAAATCTTCTCCCTTGGGATAGATAAGTTCCGGCGTCTTCTCACCCTTCAGTCCGGCCAGGTCGGCGGCCAACATGACTGCGTCCCTGAAATTGCCCATCTGATCAACCAGGCCGTATTCCTTGGCCTGTTGACCGGAAAAAATACGGCCATCGGCAATCTTTCTCACCTCCGCAGCGGGCAGGGATCGACTTTCGGCAACGGCTTGGACAAACTGGCTCTGGACGATATCGATCATGCCCTGGAGCATCAGCCGCTCTTCACCGGTCATGGGTCGGGACGGAGAACCGATATCTTTCAGCCTGCCGCTTTTAACCACTTCGTTTTTGTAACCTATCTTCTCAAACAACCCTTCGAGATTGGCAAACTTGAGGATTACCCCCATGCTGCCGGTCAGGGTTCCAGGGTTGGCGACAATCTTGGTGGCGCCAAGGGAAACATATAAGCCACCCGAAGCAGCCACCGAACCCATGGAGGCGACCACCGGCTTGACGTCGCAGGTCCGCCGGACCTCATCATAAATCTCCTGGGAAGCGCCCACTGCCCCGCCAGGGCTGTCAATCCTCAGGACGATGGCTTTTATTTTGGGCTCTTCCCGAAAAGCCACCATATTTTCAAGGGTTTCCTCGGATTCGAGGATAACGCCTTTAATATCGATAACTCCAATTCCTTCCTTAAGGAAAAGCTCGGACTTGGAAGGATTGGCAAGGCTGGTAATAAAAAAGGTTATTCCGCCCCAGAAGAACAGCATGATGCCCCCCAGGACCAATAATCCCGTGAGGACCGGATGCTTGTGGCGGAATAACCCTTGTGACATGACAAACCTGGAATAAAAATTTAGGAGCCGTTACGAAACAATCTGTCCTTTCCCGACTATATCGTCGCCGTTAACACGGAGCCGGCTCCTTATACCGTTGGCAGTGGCGCCGGTTAGGCGTCGTTCCGGCTGCTCAACATCTGGAACGACGCCTTCCGTCAGCTACTCCTGGGCTTTATTGTCCATCTCTTCCTTCAAAAGATCGCCAATGGTGGACGGACCACTCTTGGCCTGCTTCTGCTTGTACTCCTCGTAGGAGCCTTCGCCGGAATCATCGGTCAATGCCTTGATGGAGAGGCCGATTTTGCGGTCCTTGGCGGAAACATTGATCACCTTTGCCTCCACGGTATCACCTGCGTTGTACAGGCCAACCGGGGTGGAAACCTTGTCCTTGCTGATCTCGGAAACATGGATCAACCCTTCGATACCCTCTTCAACTTCAACGAAGATGCCGAACTCGGTTACATTGGTGATCTTGCCTTGAACGGTGGCGCCCACCGGATATTTCTCGATGGCGGCCTGCCAGGGATCAGGCTCAAGCTGCTTGACGCCGAGAGAGAAGCGCTCGTTCTCGCGGTCGATCTTGAGAACCACGGCCTGGATGGTTTCACCCTTGGCGTATTTCTCGGAAGGATGCTTGATCCGCTCGGTCCAGGAGAGGTCGGAAACATGAATCAAGCCATCGATTCCTTCCTCGATGCCGATGAAGACGCCGAAGTCGGTGATGTTCTTGATCTTGCCCTCGATGATGGAGCCCACAGGATAATTCTCGCTGACCAGATCCCAAGGATTGGGCTGTAACTGTTTCATGCCCAAGGAGATGCGTTTTGCATCCACGTCGATGTTGAGAATGACCACCTCGGCCGCTTCACCAACGCCGACAATCTTGGACGGATGCCGGGTCTTCTTGGACCAGGACATCTCTGAAACGTGAATCAACCCCTCAACGCCTTCTTCCAATTCGGCGAACACCCCATAGTCGGTGATGCTGACCACTTTACCCATGGCCTTGGCGCCGATGGGGTAGCGCTCCTGTACGGTGGCCCAGGGATCTTCCTTGAGCTGTTTGACGCCAAGGGAAACCTTGTCGTTTTCGCGGTCGTACTTGAGAATCTTGACCTGTACATCCTCGCCCACCTTGAACAGCTTGGAGGGATGGGAAACACGGCCCCAGGAAAGATCGGTGATGTGACAGAGACCGTCCATGCCGCCCAGGTCGATAAAGACCCCGTAATCGGTGATATTGGTGATGGTGCCGGTAACCACCTGGCCTTCCACCAGATTGGACTGCATATCTTCCCGCAGCTTCTTGCGCTCGTCTTCCAGGATGGCGCGGCGGGAGATCACCACATTGTTGCGTTTGCGGTTATATTTAAGGACCTTGAACTCAAAGGTCTGGCCGATGAGGCTGTCCAAATCCTTGACCGGTCGGAGATCGATCTGAGAGTAAGGCAGGAAGGCAGGAACGCCGATATCGACGGAAAGGCCACCCTTGACCCGGTTGTCGATCCGGCCCGAGATGGTGCCGTCCGCTTCCTGGATCTTGGCGATGTCTTCCCATACCTTGATGCCGATGGCTTTCTCGCGCGAGAGCTTCAGGCCGCCTTCGGCCTCCCGCTTCTCCACGAAAACGTCAAAAATGTCGCCAACCTTGACCTCTATTTCGCCATTTTCGTTTTTGAATTCGGAACAGTGAATATCACTTTCCGATTTGTCGCCGATATCCACTACGACATAATCGTTGGTTAGGGCGATAACGGTGCCGGATACGACTTCACCCACCTCCGCCACCTTGAGACTTTGCTCGAAAAGCTGGGCAAAGCTCATTTCCTCTACATTGACATCGGACTTCGTTGTGGTTGCTGTTGTGCTTTTTGCCATGGAAACAATCCTCCTTTAATAGATCGAGCCTATATACCAGAGAATATGGGCAAATACAAACTTTTTATCTGCGGCGAGGGGAGCGGAATCCCGAGGAAAGCACGGCGGGCAGTACTGGTAAAAGTGTGGCATAACCAGTTGAAAGAAAAGGGATTTAATGATTCAACTGGGGTGGGGTGGCGTGGGTCTTGATTGAAAAATCTTCTGGATGGTGGATTTTTTTACCGATTCAGTGATCCTCGGTGGGGGATAATTTTGCAGGACACGCCAAGGAGGGGTCGGCAATCACCCGATTGCCCCCTTGCTCCTTGCCGGCATACAGTGCCTTGTCGGCTCTGGCCACCAGTTCGGCAATATCCTCCGGCCATGAATTCTCCGGTCGTCGGAGGAACTGGGCCAGGCCGACGGTGAGACTGGTCGAGGCGTAGCGGGACCCGTGCCCGTACCGCTCTTGGATCCGGTCGGCAATCTGCTCAACCTGAGCCACGGTGGCGTAAGGAATGATGATGGCGAACTCGTCGCCGCCGAACCGAAAACACCAATCGACATTCTCCCTGGTGCACTGCACCAAAATTCTGCCGATCTCCTGCAAAACCTGATCCCCGGCCTGATGGCCAAAATGATCATTATATTCCTTGAAACGGTCCACATCAAGAAGGGCGAGAAAAACCGGATATCCTTGCCTGTGCGCCCGTGGTATCTCCTCGTGCAGTTTTAGCTCAAAGGCGCGACGGTTATAAAGATTGGTAAGCATGTCGCACATGGAAAGATGCTCGAGCTTTCTGATCAGGGTCTGCTCGCGGATCACCCGACGGACCTTGGCCTCAAGTTCATCCAAGCCGAAGGGTTTGGAGATGAAATCGCTGGCCCCGGCTCTGATAACATCGGTATAGCCATGAATCTCGGCATGTCCGGTGATAACGATGACCTCGATCTGGGGGTATTCATCCTTGATATGCTTCAGCAGCTGCATGCCGTCGCAGCGCGGCATGGTCAGGTCGGTGAGGACCAGGGTAAAATCCCCCTGCTTGAGTTTGTCCTTGGCGACCTCGCCATCCTCTGCCGTATCAAACGCATGGCCAAGGGCGGTCATGGAAGATTCTAACATGGCAAGGATGAAAGGATCGTCATCCACCAGCAGGATGCGGGTATTCATTTCGGGCGCCAGCTCGTTGTGCAGCAAAATAATCCTCCAGAATTCTTGAGTGGTCAAAGGCCAGCGCCGGCAGCGATTCTTCGGTGAAGATCGCAACTTCGGCCGCGTCATCGCCGGCCATGGGCGCTCCTTCCGCCGTGGCAAGAAAAACCGTACTCACCGTATGTTGCCGGGGGTCACGATCCGGCTCGGAATAGGTGTGAAACTGGCGGTCAAGCCTAACATGCAGCCCGGTTTCTTCTAGGGCTTCACGCACCGCCGCCTGTTCCAGCGACTCCCCGTAATCCACAAACCCGCCGGGCAAGGCCCAGGCACAAGGCGGATTTTTACGTTTCACCAAGACAATACCGCCGTCAAGGGCGATAATTATATCCACCGTCGGCACCGGATTTCTGTACGCCGGTATCGTTTGGCCGCAAGCGGAGCATTGGCTCATCATGCGGACTCGCCAAGACACAGGGCGTGGATGGTGTGCCAGCTCTCCACCTCCGGCAGCGCATGCTTGCCCTGGTTCCAGGGCTGGCGATAGACAATGGGTTGAATGCCCTCTTCTCGGGCAAGCTGCAGACAGGTCTGGGCCCGGTCATCCACAAAAAAAGCCAATCCCATTTCTTTTATGTGAGCGGCCTTGGTGTCGTGCTCGCCGGTGGCCACCAGCCGCACCCGTCCGTAAACCTGTGGACCCAGTTCTTTTTTCAGCCAGCGGGCGATGGGTTTTTTTTGTGGTCGGGCCGTAATGAAGGTGAGGGGGCCATGTTCGGCGAATTCGGTAAGGACCTGACGGGCATGGCTCATCAGTCGCAACCCGCAGGCAATGGGTTCTTCCAGCAGGCGCCCGAAAATATCCTCCACCACGGACGCATCAAGGTCCAGGCAATCCTCCACCTGAAACTCGGTGATCTCCTCCGGCAGCACCCTGGCCCCATAGTCGGTCAGGGCCATACGGATAAAGGCCTCCATGGTGTCGGCAACCACGCCGTCTATGTCAAAGCCGATCCGGCTTGGGTGAATATGCATGCAAGATTTCCTGATCCGCGCATATATATGTTGCGGAGAAGAATCAAAATCGGGTACATCTTCGCGCCACAGCGCACCTATTTTATATGTTTAAACCAGAAACCGGTAAAAAAGGCAAAAAATCTTCTTTTTGTCTGGAATGTTTGTTGAAATCGCAGCAAGCTGCGCCTGCAAGGGTTGCCGCTACGCTGCTGTAACTTTTTGGTGTTGGATCGCGGACAGGTGACTTTTTTCCTTATTTTGCGAAGCCACCAGGTTTTCTTGACAAAAAAAACGAAAAAAAGCATACTTGCTCATTCGTCCTTGGCCATTGTTCAGCAATACCCCGTAGCAAACAAAAAATTGTGTCCGGCATAAGGGGCAGCAACGAAATATTCACAGTACCGGTTGATTCGTACTGGCCCCAAAATTTAAACGGAGTACCATATATTCATGAAGCTACCCCCCCTTACCATCGGCAAGTTCACCGCCCAGGTACCCCTTGTTCAGGGAGGCATGTCCATCCGTGTATCCACCTCGGCCTTGGCCATTCCCGTAGCCGAGTGCGGCGGGATCGGCACCATCGGCGGATCGGCCATTCCGGTGGAAGAGCTCCAGGCCGATATCCGCAAGGCCAAGGCTGCAACCAAGGGAATCATCGCGGTGAACATCATGTTCGCCATGAAAAATTTCTATAGTCTGGTACAGGGCTCCATCGAAGCCGGAGTGGACATGATCGTCACCGGCGCCGGTTTTTCACGGGATATCTTCAAGATCGGCAAGGAAACCAACACCCCCATCGTCTCCATCGTCTCCTCGCCCTCTTTTGCCATGCTGGCTGAGAAACTGGGCGCCTCGGCAATTGTGGTCGAGGCCAAGGAGGCCGGTGGCCATTTGGGCACCAACGTTCCCTTGCGGGAGCTCTTTCCCGAGATCCGCAAGGTGGTGAAAAAGGTGCCTCTGATCGCGGCTGGCGGTATAACCAACGGCTTTGAAATGGCGGAAATGATGGACAAGTTCGGGGCGGACGGCGTCCAGATCGCCACCCGCTTTGTCCTCACCAAGGAATGTTCGGTGGCGGAAAGCTTCAAGCAGGCCATGCTCCACGCCCACAAGGAAGACATTGCCCTGATCAAGTCTCCGGTGGGCTTGCCTGGCCGGGCCATCAAGACGCCCTTTGTGGAAAAGCTGCTGAGTCAGGCAGACCTTAAGGCCAAGGAATGCAAATACAAATGCCTGAAAAAATGCGATCACGTTTATTGCATCAGCGATCGACTCACTGCTGCCTGCGAGGGCAACATGGAAGACGGTCTTGTTTTTTCCGGCGAAAATGTCTTTAAAATCAAAGAAATCCTCACAGTCCGCGAGGTTTTCGACCAGTTTGTTTCGCAGGCCGAGTCCATGTACAAGGAACCTGCGGCAACGTACTAAGCAGGAGCCCAACCACCTTGCTCTCCTGCCCGGAAGATCCCATGGACCCATCCTCTGACTTGCCGGAACCTCTCATCATTCCGCGGGCCGAACACATCATCTCCCGCAAGGATATCGATCGCGAGGCCCTGAAGGTGATGCATCGTCTACGCGACGCAGGCTATTCCGCCTACCTGGTAGGCGGCGCGGTGCGCGACCTCTACCTCGGTAAAACCCCCAAGGATTTTGACATCAGCACCAACGCCCGGCCCGGGCAGCTGCGCACCCTTTTTAGGAACAGCCGGATCATTGGCCGCCGCTTTCGCCTGGTGCAGGTCTTTTTCATGGGGGGCAAGATCGTCGAGGTCTCTACCCTGCGCTGCCGCAGCGAGTTTGAAGAGGGCGAGAAGGAAGAGGACGAGGTGTTGGCCCACAACAACACCTTCGGCTCCGAGGCGGAAGACGCCTTCCGGCGGGATCTCACCATCAACGCCCTGTTCTATGAGATTGAAAACTTCACCATCATTGATTACACCGGTGGAGTGGCAGACCTCAACAACCGGATTGTCCGCATTGTCGGGGAACCGTCCCGGCGGATCGTCCGGGATCCAGTCCGCATGATGCGGGCCATCCGCCATGCGGCAAGAAGCGGTTTTACCATTGAAGAGCAGACCTGGCAGGCCATTCTGGCCAATCGGGATTCCTTGCGCCTCTGCCCTGATTCCCGGATCCGGGATGAATTCTTCAAAGACCTGAACAGTGGCGCTTGCGCCCCCTGGTGTCGGCTTGCCGTTGCCAGCGGGTTGTTCTTTATCCTTCTGCCCTGCTATGAAGGGGTTATCAGCCGGGAACCGGAAGAGCCCTCGGAAGAAACCCGCCTCCTGTTCGCCCTGTGTCGGGTGATCGACCGGTTGCATGGCGAAGGCACCCCCCTGCCGGAACACCTCCTGCTCGCGGTTTTCATCCTGCCATGGGCTCAGGCACGCTTCAACCTTATTCACCAGTCTGCCGAAGGTCGCGACGCCTTTACCTTTTCCCGGACCCTTCGCACCCAGATCGACATCCAGCTGGAGCACCTCAATGTCAAGCGGGCGTCCAGGGAAGAGATCACCTCGCTGCTGGTCAATCTCCCGATTTTTGTCCGATACGGCGCGGAGCAGGCCTGGCCCGCCTGGCTGAAGCGGAAGAGTTATTTCCCGGATGGCCTGCTGCTCTTTCAGATTTACCAAGAGGCCCTTGGCGGCTCACCCGCCGATCTTGCTCCGCGACTTGAGTCTTCCCAGCCAGCTCGAAGCGGTAAGCCCAGAACAGGCAAAAGTCGGCCGCCCCGAACGGAAAGTCGCACCCCTGCCTTTTCCGGCAAGAAGGGCGGAATATTCGGTCTCAAATAGGCCGGGGTTTCTGCCGCCGCCGCTTACTTTTTGTGAGCCGCTAACCCCACGAAAGAACACGAATGTGTCTCTGTTTTTCATGGGATTAGCGGATGTTGCGGTTGAAGACCGAAGAGTGAAGTATACGAACGTTCCTTCAGTCTTCAGCCTGTCCACCTGACTAATACCTATTACCGTGAACACCATGCATCTCCAACCGCCCGACATCCTCAAACTCCAGGCACTGCCCCTGGCCGAACTCATGCGGCAGGCCTTGTCGACAAAGCTTGCCCGGCGGGGAACTTCCTTTTCCTTGTGCAGCATCATCAATGCCAAGTCCGGCAGATGCAGCGAAGACTGCCATTTTTGCGCGCAATCCGCCCATTACCAGACAGAGGCGCCGGTCTATCCCTTACTGGACAAAGCCCGGATCCTGACCGCCGCCCGGGAGGCCCAAAAAATCGGGGCCACTCGTTTTTCCCTGGTGACCAGCGGCAAGGGCCTGGCAAGTGATGATCTGGAGCAGGTGCTGGACATCATTCGCGCCATCCGGAAAGAAGTGGGGATCAAGGTCTGCGCTTCCCTGGGTATTCTTGGGGAGTCCGAGCTCCGTCAGCTCAAGGAGGCCGGTCTTTCCCGCTACCACCATAACTTGGAAACCTCCCGGGAGTTTTTTCCGCGAATCTGCACCACCCACAGCTTTGCTGACCGGATCGCAACCATCAAGGCTGCCCAGGCCGCGGGACTCTCGGTCTGTAGCGGTGGCATCTTCGGCCTGGGTGAATCCGAGGCGGATCGATTGTCCATGGCCAAGAGCCTTGTCGAATGCGGGATTGATTCCGTACCCCTCAATGTCCTCATCCCCTTGGCCGGTACGCCCTGCGCAGGGCTTCCCCCCCTGGCCATCGCTGAAATCCTCCGGGCCATCGCCCTGTACCGGTTGATTCTGCCCGAGGCGGCCATCCGTCTGGCAGCCGGACGCGAATCGGCTCTGGCCGATTATTTAAGTTCCGCTTTTCTGGGCGGCGCCGACGGCATGATGATCGGCGGGTATCTCACCCAGCGGGGCCGCCCCCCGGAGGCAGACCGCAAATTTGCCGAAGAAATCCAGCAGTTATGGTCGATCTGAAGGCATGGCTGAGCCTGCAGCGTGAAAAGGGGGGGCTGCGCAGCCTGCGGCCTGTCGTCCGCAGGAAAAATGGGCGGGTCACCCTGGCCGTGGACGATACCCGCGAACTCCTCGATTTTTCTTCCAATGACTACCTGGCCCTTGCCGAACATCCGCTCCTCATTGCGGCGGCCCAGCAAGCCCTGAGCCGATTCGGTACAGGTTCCGGCGCCTCCCGCTTGATGAGCGGCGATCTGTCGGTGCATCACGAACTGGAGGAAGCGGTGGCCCGGCTCAAGGGCAAGGAGGGCGCTCTCACCTTTGGCTCCGGCTATATGGCCAACGCCGGCATTATTCCCGCCTTGGTGGATCGCCACGATTTCATATTCAGCGACCGGCTGAATCATGCCAGCATCCATGACGGCTGCCGCCTCTCCGGCGCTCGCTTGCTGCGCTTCCGGCACAACGACCTCAATCACCTCGAAGACCTGCTCAAGGAAAAACGGGGGCGCGGCTCCGCCCTGATTGTCGTGGAGTCCATTTACAGCATGGATGGCGACCGGTGCCCATTGCGGGAACTGGTGGAGATCAAGGAGCGATTCGGCTGCCTGCTCATGGTGGACGAGGCTCATGCCACGGGAGTTTTTGGCCAAAACGGCGGCGGGGTTATCGAAGAGGATGGGGTGGGCGAGGCGGTGGATCTGGCCATGGGCACCTTCGGGAAGGCCCTTGGCAGCTATGGTGCTTATGTGGCGGGTAACAAGGAGATGATCGACTATCTGGTCAACCGGGCCCGAAGCTTTATTTTTTCCACGGCCTTGCCGCCGGCAGTTGCCGCGGCCTCCCTGGCGGCGGTGCAGCTTGTCCGGCGGGAACCGGATCTCCGCCGCGAACTGCATGAAAAAACAACCTATTTCAAGGGGTTGCTGCGCACCGGAGGCTACAACGCCGACCTTGGCTCATCGCAGATCATCCCCATCCTGATCGGAGAGAGCGCCGCGGCATTAAATAAGGCCGATTTGCTCAGGCAGCAGGGGATCTTCGCCACGGCGGTCCGGCCACCCACCGTGCCGGAGGGTACAGCGCGGCTCAGGTTTTCCATTACCCGCCATCAGAGCAAGGCGGATCTCGCCCAGGCGGCCAGGGCATTGCTGGAAATTATCGATATATAGTCTGATTGTAGAGTCGGGGAAAAAAGAAAGCAAGGAAGGGAAAATTTCCGGGCTGGGAGAACCAGCCCGGAAATGGAACAGCGACTTACTTTGCAGCAGGAGCTTCAGCAGCAGGAGCAGCAGCTTCCGGAGCAGCAGCTTCCGGAGCAGCAGGAGCAGCAGCCTCGGGAGCCGGAGCAACGGGTGCGGCAGGCTCAACAGCGGGAGCGGTCTGCTCAACAGGAGCAACTACTTCTGCTTCTTCGCTTTTCTTGCAAGCGATCATGCCGGTGGCAAGGAGCAGCATCAGGGCAAGGGCAACGGTGGTTTTTACTGACTTCATGGTTCTTTTCCTCGGTTTGTGTTTTAATAATTGCGACAATGCGCATTACGCTTGGTAGTGATCATGTTCGGATCACCCGTCCAACTCCTCCCTCAGTCAGGGGATGACAAATATACGTCATATACCTCCGCCCATCGTTCGAGTAAAGAAAAAATAAACAATTACGAAAAAAAAACGCTATCCCCTCATTATTTCTGACAAACCGGACAGCAAAAAGTAGCCCGCCCACCTATCACGGAGCGGATGATCGGCAGGCCACAGCGCCGGCAGGGTTGCCCTTGTCTCCCGTAGACCTCGAGCTCCAGTTGAAAATACCCGGCCTCACCGCTGACGTTCTCATAATCGGAGATGGTGGAGCCTCCCATGGCAATGGCTTTTTCAAGGATGAGCCGGCTCTTTTTGACAATGAGCTGCCAATCCATCTTCAACAGCTGACCGGCCTGGGTTTGCGGATGCGTGCAGGCGGCAAAGAGGGTCTCATTGGCGTAAATATTGCCAAGGCCGACCACCACCCGGTTGTCCATGAGAAAACTTTTCACCGGCTGCTTCTTGCCTTGCGCCTTTTCCAGCAGATAGTCCGCGGAAAAATCCTCGGAAAAAGGCTCCGGCCCTAACCCGGCAAAGGGATCGTTCTCCTGCAGCTCTTTTTCAGAATACACTTCGACACAGCCGAACCTGCGTACATCGTTAAAGCGCATCTCCTTGCCGTTATCCAGCAGAAAGCGGAGATGATCGTGTTTACGACGGGGTATGTCGCGGTCAAAAATACCGATCTTGCCGGTCATGCCGAGATGAAACAGCAGGATACCCTTGCCGGTCAAGCGCAGGAGGATATATTTGGCGCGACGCTCCACCCCCAGGATGAAGGCGCCCTCGACCTGCCGGTACATCTTGGTCCGGGGAAAAGGCTTGCGCAGTTTCTTGTTGCTGTAGGAAACCGAGAGAATTTTGCGTTTGAGCACCAGGGGGGCGAGCCCCCGGCAGACCACTTCCACTTCCGGCAATTCGGGCATGGAGAAACTCCTTCAGGTTGAAATCGTCACAACCCGCGATTTCAACGGGTGTCGGCTCGGCACTTTTTTCTTTTTCGCGAATTCATTGTTTTTTTAACTTGCACCTTCGGGCTTTATTTTCCGGATCACCCGGGGGATGAAAAAGGAGGCGACAAAGAGGGCTAGGGAGAAGAAGGTCTTCCAGCCCGCCAGCTGCGACCAGTCGCCGGATCTCCAGACCTCGGCCAAGGTGGCGAAGAAAAAGGTGAGGATAAAGCCTCCGGCGATGATGCCGAACAGGGTGCCGAGAAAATACTCCCTGAAGCTTACCCTGGTTAACCCCATGCCGAAGTTGAGGGGGGTAAATGGAAAAAAAACCAGCCGCAGATAGAGTACCGTTGCAAAACCGTTGGCCGCGATCCGATCATCGTATTTCTTCAGCCTGTCGCCGATCATGCCCGCGGCAAAATCCCGGCCCAGATAGCGGCCGATGAAAAAAGCCAGGGAGGCGCCGAGCATGGCCCCCAATTCATTGTAGATAAACCCGTGAAGAGTGCCGAAAAGCAGGGCGCCGATGCCGGTGAACAGGGTGGCGGGCAAAAAAAGACAGATGCCCCCTGCATACAGGAGTACGAAGGCCAGCGGTCCCCATGGACCAAAGGAGTTCACCAAGCCTTGCAGATAGTCCGGCGAGATGTATTCCCGCACCGGGGTAAAGCGAAACAGGGCGATCATCCCGGTAATGAAGAGCGCGAAAACAACCGCCTTGCCAACCCCTTTTCCTTGCTTCATTTTTCACCGCCCGCTTGCAACGCCGCCTTATTCCATAAAGGACACTGTCCACCGATACATTCCCGGTTGCCGGAATACTGACGGCAGAAAAAATCCGCCTCGGCCAAAAGCGGCACCGGCAGAAGGCGATGGGAAAGAAGCGCCGCTTCCCTGAGGGCCGTCACGGTTTCCCGCTGGCAGCAACGTGCCCCTTGCGTTTGGGCGATCTCGCTCAGCACCCGGGAGGTGATCTCCTGCACCTGTTGACGGGCTTTGGGGGTGAGGGGCGTGGCCTCGAGCAGGACGCTGAAGGCGATGCCCACTCCGGCAGCGGCTCCGCAATTACCCCAGAAGCCGCAGACCCCGCCCGGCACCTTGCTGCCCCGCTCAATGCCGGTGAGGATGGCTTCCCGGCTGATCTTGCCGCCCAGGTTTCGGTAGGTGGCCAGGATGATGCCGGGGACCATGGCATGATGCTCGGGACCGTGCAGGGGAATGGCAGGGTGGCGGCGGATCGTGTCCAGAAGGAGCAACATATCCTGCTCTTGTGTTTCGGCGCAGAGCAGCTGGATGACGGAAAGGCCGTCCTGCTGGTGGCAACCATCGCAGATATAATGGCCTTCAACGCAGAGCGCATTGGTTTTCTTGACCCCTCCGCAATAGTGGCAGGACACCTCCCGTTCATGGGCGAGGTAGCCGATCTCCTTGCCGCAGGCCATGCAGCCCGACTGATGCCGACCGTCGGCTGGCGGACGCAGGGCGGGAAGGGCGACAATCTTGCCCGGCACGTTTTCCTCCTGTACGCAGCCGCAATTGCCGCTGGACTGGAGCAGGGGGGGCTCGACCGGAGGAGCGCAGCAACTGTCGGCAAGCGTCAGGTTGGAAACCGCCCCCTGCCCATCAAGGACAAAGATGGAATCGGCGAGGCTTTCCGCCTCGCTTAAGGCCACGGTCGCGCGTCTCCCCTTGAGCAGCATGGTGCCGCTTTCCGTCCACACTGCGGCAAAGGGCCCACGGTAGATGACTTCGACATTCCGCATCTCTTCCGGTTTATAGGCCCGGAAGGTGAGGGAGTAGAAGCGGGTTTCGCCTTCGATCCGGTAGGGAAAGCGTTTGATCAGGCTGACCCCGGCGAAACCGGCCCCCCGGAGCATGCCCAGCAGATCCTCCTGCCGCAACGCTCCGCCCAGGCATTCGCCCCGAAATTTCTCGTTATTCTTGATGGTCACCGGAATGGGACCGTCGGTGACAATATCGGACACCACCAGCCGACCGCCTGGTTTGAGGATCCGGAAGATCTCATGCAGGGTTTGGCGTTTGTCCGGGCTCAGGTTTATGACGCAGTTGGAGATCACCACGCCGGCCATGGAGTCCGGCAGGGGGATGTCTTCGAGGAAGCCCTTTTTGAACTCCACATTGTCATAGCCCAGTCGGCTCGCCACCGTGGCCTTGCCCACACGGGCCAGATGGAGCATCTCGTCGGTCATGTCGATGCCGATCACTCTGCCGGATGGCCCCACCTGGGGTGCGGCCATGAAGCACTCGACTCCGCTGCCGCTTCCCAGGTCCACCAGCACCTCGCCGGGTTGCGGCGCGGCATCCCGGACCGGGCTGCCGCAGCCATAGGATTTCTTCCGGGAATCCGCCGGAATGAAATTGGCCAGGGCCTGATCCGGGGCAAAGGGATTGACGATCTCCTCATTGGCCGTGAGCGCGGCCCGGCCATAAAACTCCCGCACTGTGGAGTGTCCCTGGTCATCGGAGAGAGAGATTACGCAGTTGCAATGGGTAAGAGCCACCTCCCGGCCACCGTCCGGGCAATCGTGGCGCACCTCGCCCATCCGAAGCAGAAGCTCGCCCTTTGTCCGGACGGGGTATTGGCGGGCCTGCTTGCAGATCAGCCAGAGGGCCAAGCCATTGTATAGCTCCACATAAGGGTCGTGGTCGACCGGACTGCCTCCGGCCAGATAACTGTGATCCAAATCGCCGCCGCCCACCAGAAAACGGAGGGGGTTGGCCCGATAAACCTCGCTTTCGGCAAGAGTTGCCTTGCGGATCATCTCCAGAACCGGGCTATGCCGCCAGACCGTTTCCAGACCTTCGGTGAGGGCGCCGCAGGCCAAGGCGGCAATCCCCACCAGGGCGGGGGAGGGGTAGATCAGCCCGTCCGGCCCCACGGCCAGCGACTCCCAGGCCGTGTTGGACAGGTCATGCCGGGTGGAGGGGGTGCTGAACACCTGGCTGCGCAGGGATTCCACATTGTCGATGCGCACCCCCATTTTCTCTGCCATCTCCTGGGCTCGGATCAACTCGGGAAGAATCATATCCGGGGAAACAAACTGCTCCAGACTGCCCTTGCCCCGGATAAAATGCCAGAGCAAATGGATATTGCCGACCCCCTGGTCAGCGCCAAAGGCAACAATCTCGGCCAGTTTCCGGACATTGCCCCGGTTCACCGCCACGGACAGGGTCAGGGGAAAACCCAACTCTTGGAGCAAGCCCAGGCTTTCCAGCAGCCCGGCAAAGGTACCTTTTCCCCGGAGATTCTCATGTTGCTCGGCCAGGCCATCCATGCTGAGCTGCAAATGAAAACGCTCCCTGGGCAGAGTCGCCAGCTCGGCAAGGTGCTCCCTGATCAAGAGACCATTGCTGAGAACCACCACATGGATTTTGGGATCACCAAGCAATTCAGAAACCATCCCGACAAAACCCGGGAAGACAAAGGGTTCGCCCCCGGTGAAATAAAACAGGGTGCAGCCCAGTCCCTTGGCCTCACCAATGGCTTGAGTCAGGGCTTCCGGGGAAAGGGTAGCGGCTTGGGCCGGGGAAGAGGCGAACAGACAATGGCGACAGGCCAGATTGCACCGGTCGGTGAGATGAAACCAGCATTCCTTCAGGCTGCCCAGGGTGAGAAGCGAGTGCCGGCCCCTGTAGGGGGCGGCTGGTCCTGCAGCAAGCTGGGAGATAAGCTGCTGAGCCGCCAGCATCCGGTCGCCGAGATTTTTTTCGGAAAGCGCGTTATCGGCTCGACAATTTTCCCCGTGCCGCAACTCCTGCAACAGGCAATCCGCTTCGTGATCCGGCACGAACCAGTCCGGCTTTTCCGGCTGCACATACACCGGGATTCCGTCCTGCTCCAAGCGTTGCCATTCTTCAAACATGCAATAATCTCCTGGGATTTTCATTTGGGAATTTAATGATTTCCTTCAATATAACGTAAAGGCACAATGACGCAAAGAACAAAACAAAAAAGTTAGCGTCTTGGCGCTGTTGCGTTATGATTAGAGGCCGTTACGAAACAAGCATTAGATTTTTGTAACTATCCGGTTCAAGGCAGGAAACGAACAAAAACAACCCAAATTTCGGTTCGGACTCTAATGCCGGTCACGACATTACAATGTTGCAGTTATTTTTGAACAACGGCTTAGAGGCATTGAAAAAAGGAGAAAGCATGGCTGAAGAGCGAAGCACCTTGCGAGCAAAGATGCTGGCCGCCCGCGACACCCTGCCTCCGGAGGAACGGCAGCGAAAAAGTCGGGCCATTACGGAACATCTCCTGGCCCTGCCGGATTTTGCCGCCGCCCGTTCCGTTTTTGCCTATGTCAGCTTCAGGAGTGAGGTGGAAACCCTGCCTCTCATCGAGCATTGTCTCAAGAGGGGGGTGGCCGTAAGCGTGCCTTTGACCCTGGTTCGGGAACACCGGTTGCTGCCCTATGCCATCACCGATCCGGACCGGGATCTTATCCCGGGCTATTGCTCCATTCCGGAACCGCTGAAAACCCTGCCCCTGGTGGACCCCGCCTCCATCGACGTGGTGGTGGTGCCCGGCAGCGTCTTTGACGCCAGGGGAGGGCGGCTGGGATACGGGGGGGGTTACTATGACCGTTTTTTACAGATTGCCGCGCCGAAGGCCCTGCGTATCGGCCTGGCTTACGATCTCCAGGTTGTTGAGGCGGTGCCGCTCGAAAGCCACGATCAACAACTCGACTATCTTATCACCGAGACCCGCACCATCCATTTGAGGAGAACAACGCCATGCCCCGAAAAACAGCGGTCCTGAAAGACCCCCTCTTTCTTGAACATGACCCGGGCTACGACCATGTGGAAAGCCCGGAACGGCTTACCGCCATCTACCAGGCCCTGGCCCGGGATGAGAGTGATGCCTTTTTCTATCCCGAATGTGAGCCCGCCGCCTACGCGGACCTGGCTTTGAACCATTCCTCCGATCATATCGAACGGGTGGCCGAGACGGCGGGCAAGCAGTTCGACGTGCTTGACCCGGATACCCACACCTCGCCCCGCTCCTACGAGGCGGCGGTACTCGCCGCCGGTGCGGTAATCACCGGCCTCAAGCTGGTGGCCGCGGGTCAGGCCGACAATGCCGCCGCCCTGGTCCGCCCGCCCGGGCACCATGCCGAGGCGGACTACGCCAAGGGCTTCTGCCTGTTCAACAATATCGCCATCGGCGCCCGCTATGGCCTGAAACATCTCGGTATGGAGCGGATCTTCATCCTCGACTGGGATCTGCACCACGGCAACGGCACCCAACACGCCTTTTACGATACCGACCAGGTGCTCTACTGCTCCACCCATCAGTACCCGTATTATCCGGGAACCGGCAGCCTCAAGGAAACCGGGGTGGGCAAGGGCGAAGGATACACCCTCAATGTGCCGCTGCCTGGGGGCCAGGGCGACCAGGACTTTGCCCGGATCATGGACGAACTCGTGGCCCCGGTTGCCCGTTGCTACAAGCCGGACTGCATCATGGTCTCCGCCGGTTACGACACCCATGTTTCCGATCCCCTGGGCTCCATGGCCGTTACCACCGCCGGTTTTGCCTATATGGCCCGGGTTCTGGTCGATCTGGCGGCGGAGCTTTGCCATGGACGGTTGATGCTGGTGCTGGAAGGGGGCTACCATCTGCAAGGCCTTGCCGATGGGGTGCTCGCCAGCCTCCATGAGATGAGCGGGAAGGGAGGGCTGGAGCCCGCTGCGCTCGCGGCCCTGGCCCAGACAAAAAGGCCCCTGCCCCCATTGGATGCGGCCTTGGCTGCGGCAAAAAAATACTGGACTTTTTAAGCCAAAATCTGTGTTATAAGCTATACGATAGTGCTTGCGGTCAGTGCGGGCCACAATCGAACACACTCTCCCTTTAAAATTCGGTCTTACGGATATATTCGCCATGGCACAAGCAAAGATCCTCATCGCTGACGACGACACCCTGGTTCGGGAAGCCGTTTACAAAATACTCACCATGTTCGGTCATACGGTCGTGCCCTGCGCCAGCGGAGAAGAGGCCATAACCGCCCTGACTTCTGAGTTCGATCTCATCATCCTCGACATCAACATGCCGGGCATGGACGGGTTTGAAACCCTCAAACTCATCAACGACCGAAATTACGGGATTCCGGTGATCTTTCTCACCGGCGCGGGTTCCATGGAGTATGCGGTCAAGGCCATCAATCTTGGGGCCTACGACTTCATTCCCAAGCCCATCGAAGATCTTGACATCTTTAACATCAAGGTCAAGCGGGCCATTGAAAAACGGATGTACGTCCTTCAGGAGAAGGCCTACAAGGAAAATCTTGAGGTCGAGGTGCGCAACAAGACCAGGGAGCTGGCGGAAAAAAATCGACTGCTTGAGGAATACAACGAAAATCTGGAAATCTCCACCCTGAACACCATGCTCACCCTGCAAACCGCCCTTGAAGAAAAGGACATGTATACCGCGGGTCATACCACCCGGGTTACTCTCCACGCCATGAGCATCGGCCAGGCCTTGCGTTTGGGCGCGGAGGAAATGACCGTACTGGAACGGGCCTGCAAGGTGCATGACATCGGCAAGCTGGTGGTGGATGTCAACTACATCCGAAAACCCGGGCCGCTTTCCGAAGAAGAATGGCTCCTCATGAAAAAACATCCGGAGATCGGGGCAAACATCATCAAACCCCTGGCCTTCATGCAGCAAGAGATTTTCATTGTCCGCCACCATCATGAGCGCATGGACGGCACGGGTTATCCCGACGGTCTGGGCGGCAATGAGTTGAATCTGTTGACCAAGATCATCACCGTGGCGGACAGCTATGACGCCATGACCTCCAAGCGCATTTACAAGCAGAACCTTGAGGTCAAGGAGGCCATTGCCGAGCTGCAGCGCTGCGCCGGGAGCCAGTTTGACCCCGAGGTGGTGCAGGTCTTTGTCGAGGTTCTCGAGGGCCAGGGGAAAATGGGCACAAGGTGACCATCTCGCTCCAACGGGCAAATGGCGGAACCCCGCTCGTCCGGATAATGGATTGTTGAAATCGCAACCAGCCGTGATTGCAGCTGGAAACCGAGGCGACCGGTGAGAGTGGTCGCCTTTGAGTTCTTTAAATTGATGTCGCGGACCTGTGTCATCTCCCTTTTTACGAGACCATCAGGGATTGACTTGCCCGGCTGAATACGTTACAAAACAAGGCATGAAAATCACCCAGGAAGAAGTACGATATGTGGCCAAGTTGGCCCGGCTCGAGCTGTCGGAGGCAGAGGTGGAAAAAACCACCCTCCAGCTGGACGGGATTCTGAGCTATGTGGAAAAGCTCGGCGAACTGGACACCGCTTCCGTTCAGCCCACGACCCATGCCCTGGCCGTCCGCAATGCCTTCCGCGAAGACGAGATTCGGGAATCCCTGCCCCAACGGGAGGCGCTTGCCAACGGGCCTTTGCATAACAGCGAGGCCTTTGTGGTGCCCAGGGTAATCTAGAAGCCGTTAGGAAATATCGGCACAATTCCGGCTGGATCCTTACCGCTTCTTATTTCGTTATTGCAATGACGGCGGGCGGCAACGGCGCGGGGTGGCCAATCGTCATGTCGGCGCGGCATAAAATCATCCAGGCTGCCGGTTACGGACCTCCTTTCCGAGGTCCGTTTTTATTGGCGCCTTCAAACATAGGACAATCACAGCAGCGGTACTGTAAACTATGGAACTCCACGCCTTAACCATTCATGCCTTGCAGCAGCTCCTCTCCACCGGGGAGATTTCCTCCTTGGATCTGACTCGTTCAGTACTCGATCGGATCGAAGCCGTGGAGTCAAAAGTCAACGCCTATATCACTCTGGATCGCGACGGCGCTCTGGCTCAGGCAGCGGTGGCGGATGGCCAACGCCGCCGGGGAGAAGGGGGAAGCCTCTGCGGCATCCCCCTGTCCATCAAGGATGTCCTCTGTACCAAGGGGTTGCGTACCACCGCCGGTTCCAAGATCCTTGAATCCTTCATCCCGCCCTACGATGCCACGGTGGTGGAAAAACTGCGAAACGCCGGGGCAGTGATTCTCGGCAAGGTGAGCATGGACGAGTTCGCCATGGGATCCGCCAACGAGAACTGCGCCTACGGGGTGCCGAAAAATCCCTGGAATCTTGCCCATGTCTGCGGCGGCTCCAGCGGCGGCTCGGCGGCCTCGGTGGCGGCGGACGAATGCATCGCCTCCCTGGGTTCGGATACCGGCGGTTCCATCCGCCAGCCCGCCTCCCATTGCGGGATCGTGGGAATCAAGCCCACCTATGGCCGGGTCTCCCGGTTCGGCCTTCTGGCCTATGCCTCATCCCTTGATCAGGTCGGACCGCTGACCAAGGATGTGCGCGACGCCGCCATCATGCTGAATGCCATCAGCGGCCATGACCCGCGTGATTCCACCTCGATCGACCAACCGGTGCCGGATTACACCGGAGCCCTTGTCCCCGATTGTAACGGACTCACCATCGGCATCCCCAAGGAATACTTCGGCGCGGGGCTTGACCCGGAGGTGGAACAGGCGGTGAGCAGGGCTATTTCCTTGCTCAAGGAAGCCGGCGCCAAAACCGTGGAAATCTCGCTGCCCCATACCGAGTACGGCGTGGCGGCCTACTACATTATCGCTCCGGCCGAGGCCAGCTCCAATCTGGCCCGTTATGACGGGGTCAAGTACGGCTTCCGCGATCTTGAACAGAACGAACTCCTGGAGATGTACCGGCACAGCCGCTCCAAAGGTTTCGGAGAAGAGGTGAAAAGGAGAATCATCATCGGCACCTACGCCCTTTCTTCCGGCTATTATGACGCTTATTACAAAAAAGCCTCCCAAGTCCGCACCCTGATCGTCGAAGATTACACCAAGGCCTTTGCCCAGTGCGATCTGCTGGTTTCCCCGGTCACTCCCGCACCTGCCTGGAAGATCGGCGAAAAGATTAACGACCCACTGAGCGTGTATCTCTCCGATATCCTTACCATTTGCACCAACCTTGCCGGGTTGCCCGGCATGTCCGTGCCCTGCGGGATAAGCACCGCCGGCCTGCCCATCGGCCTTCAGCTTCAGGCCGCTCATTTCGCCGAGGAAAAGATCTTTCGGGCCGCCTATGCCCTGGAGCAACGGCTCGATCTGGCTGGCAACAAGCCGGAATTATAGAAAAAATTTGCCACGAAACCCACGAAAGGACACGAAAGAAAGGCTAACTGCTCAGGCAGATATTTTTCAAATAGATCTGGGCCGTTACAAGAAAAAACCAAAAATTTTCGTGGATTTCGTGGCAACATCTCCTTATAAGGATTTTATTTCATGAAACTCCCCGTTCGCGACAACATCGCTAGCCTCATCCCCTATCCACCCGGAAAGCCTCTGGAAGAGCTGGAGCGTGAGTACGGCATCACCGGCTCCATCAAACTGGCCTCCAACGAAAACGCCTTGGGGCCGTCTCCCAAGGCAGTGGCCGCCGTGACCGACAGCCTGAAAAACCTGCATCGTTATCCCGACGGCAGCTGTTATTACCTGGCCCAGGCGCTGGCCGAAAAGATCGGCGTGGCCCCGAATCAGCTGGTCTTCGGCAACGGCTCCAACGAGGTGATCCAACTGCTGATCGCAGCCTTTCTCGGACCGGACGAAGAGGTGATCACCAGCCAGCCCACCTTTCTCGTCTACCAGAAGGCGGTCCAGGCCCAGGGAGGGATTAACCGTGTGGTGCCGCTGGTCGGCATGCACCATGATCTGGACGCTATCGCCGGGCAGATCACCGAAAAAACCCGGCTGATTTTTCTCGACAACCCCAACAACCCCACCGGCACGGTGTTCAGCAATGAGGCGTTTGCCGCCTTTCTCGACAAGGTGCCGGATCAGGTGATCGTCGCCCTTGACGAAGCCTATGTGGATTTTGTCGAGCCGAGCCTGCGCCTTGACGCCAGGGATTACCTCAAACACCGGGTGCCGGTGGTGGCCCTGCGGACCTTTTCCAAGGCATACGGCCTGGCGGGATTAAGGGTTGGTTACGGACTGATGCATGCCGATATCGCCGACTATCTCCATCGGGTCCGGCAGCCGTTCAACGTCAATCTGCCGGCCCAGGCCGGCGCCCTGGCCGCCCTGGGTGATGACGAACATTACGAGAAAACCATCGCCTTCACCAGGCAAGGCATCGCCTGGTTGAGCAGCGAGGTGGAGAAACTCGGCTGCCATGCTTTTCCCAGCCAGACCAACTTTTTTCTTATCGACGTGAAATGCGACGGCAAAAAGCTCTACGATGCCCTGCTCCACCAGGGGGTCATCGTCAGACCCATGAACGCTTACGGCTATCCGACCTATATCCGGATCACCGTGGGGCTGCCCGCGGAAAACCAGCGCTTCGTCAAGGCGTTGACCGCGGCGTTGGGCGAGGTGGACCGTGCTTGACGCCAAAGCCATCGTCACCATCGATGGCCCCTCGGGTGCCGGAAAAAGCACAATCAGCCGGGGATTGGCGGCGAAGCTCCACTTTACCTACCTGGACACCGGTGCTATGTACCGGGCGGTGGGCCTCGCCTTGGAACGGCAGGGTATTGACCTGGCCGACACGGCATCGCTTAAAAGATGCCTGGACGAAATCGAGCTGACCCTTGCCCCAAACGGCGATGATGATGTGCGGGTGCTGCTCAATGGCGAGGACGTTTCCCAGGCCATCCGGACCCCGGAGATGGGCATGGTCGCCTCGCGGGTCTCAGCCGATCCGCTGGTGCGGGAAAAGCTCACCGCCCTGCAACGACAACTGGGAGAAAAGGGCGGTATTGTCGCCGAGGGGCGCGATATGGGCACCGTGGTTTTTCCCAAGGCGGCCAGCAAGTTTTTTCTCAACGCCTCGGCCGAGGAGCGGGCCCGCCGCCGCTGTAAACAGCTGGCGGAAAAAGGACAGATTGTCGATTTTCAGGAAATTCTGGACCAGATCAGCAAACGGGACTATGATGACTCCAGGCGTCAGCTTGCTCCGCTCAAACCAGCGGATGACGCCATTATTGTCGATTCTTCCAGCATGGGTCCCGAGGCGGTCATCGAGTTCATGCTGGCCAGCATTGCCAAATCAGCTCGCTAGGTCGTACGACCAAAAGGAGGACAGCATGACGGATGAAATCCGGGCTCTGAAACGCAGACACCTTGTGTACTACCTTGAGGTTTACGATGATGAGACCAACGAACTCCTGGGGCATCTCGTCGATCTGACCACCAGCGGCCTCAAGCTGGTGAGCAAGCAGCGGATACCCACCAACCGTGACTACAAGCTGCGGATGATGCTGCCGGAGGGGTATTTTTCGCAAAAGGATCTCTATTTCGAGGCACACAGCATGTGGACCTCCAACGATATCAATCCGGATTTTTATGACACGGGATTTTCCGCTCCCAAGCTCGATGCGGACGCAAAGGAAATCATCCGCGGTCTGGTGCGCCAGATAAGCTTTAATGACTGAAGAGAAGCAGGGACGGAATATGAATACGGTGCTTGACTGCCGGGGCCTGGCTTGCCCACAACCCGTGATCAGAGCCAAGGAATTGCTCGATTCCCAGGAACAAAGCTCGGTGGAGATCCTGGTTGACAACGAGGCCGCCCAGAGCAATCTGGAACGTTTCGGCAAAAGCCTGGGTTGCACCGTGGAAATTCGCTCCTCGGGAGATACCCGTCACATAACGATCAGCAAGGCTCCGCTTGGGGAGGGCGCCAAGCCTGTTGCTACAGCGCCGGCCCCGGAGGACTACCGCTGCGATCTGCCCGGAACCGGTCTGGTCTACGTCATCCCCGCCGACACCATGGGGAGGGGCAACGATACCTTGGGCGAGGTACTCATGCGGGCCTATATCAAGACCATCAAGAGCCTCAGTCCCCTGCCGGCCAAGATCTTCTTTTACAATTCCGGGGTAAAAATCACCGCCACCGAATCCGATCTGATTGCCCCGCTTCGGGAGCTGGCCGCCCAGGGGGTGGAGATTTACTCCTGCGGCACCTGTCTGGATTTTTTTAACATCAAGGACACCCTGCTGGTTGGCCAAGTTACCAACATGTTCGAAATAATGGATGCCATGGCCGGCTCCGCCAAGGTGGTCAGCCCTTACTGAAAGCGGTCTCCGCTTCCCACACTATGCCGCAATCCTCTGCCCTCATCTATCTCGACAACGCCGCCACCTCCTTTCCCAAACCTCCGGAAGTGGCGGAGGCCATGCACCGTCTGATCCGGGAAATTTCCTTGAGCCCCGGTCGCTCCGCGCATCGTTTTTCCCTGGCCGCCAGTCGAGTGATCTTCGAGGCCCGTGAACTGGTCGCCGATTTTTTCGGCTGCCCGGATTCAAGCCGGGTGGTATTCACCAGCAATGTCACCGAAGCGCTCAATGTAGGGATTTTCGGGCTGCTCGCACCCGGCGACCAGGTAATAACCACGGGTATGGAGCACAACTCGGTGATGCGGCCCCTGCGCCACCTGGAAAAAACCCGGGGAATCCATCTTGAAATTCTGCCCACCTCCCCCAGCGGCGCCATCGATCCGGACGATATCCCCAAACGGCTGAACAAAAAGACCCGGCTCATCATTATCAATCATGTCTCCAATGTAACCGGCAGTGTCGCGGATCTCGGCGCCATCGGCAAACGCAAGGGCGGGGCGCTCCTGATGGTGGACGCGGCCCAGTCCGCCGGGGTTTTCCCTCTGGACATGGAGGGTATGGCAATCGATTTTCTTGCCTTCACCGGACATAAAGGGTTGTTTGGCCCGACCGGCACCGGCGGTTTTCTGCTCCGGGAAGGGATCATGGCTCCACCGCTCAAGATGGGCGGCACGGGCAGCAATTCGGAACAAGAGGCGCAACCGCAACTCATGCCGGACTGTTATGAATCGGGAACGCCCAACACCCTCGGCATTGGCGGCCTTGCCGCGGGGTTGGAATTTATCCGCGCCACCGGGAGGGAAACGATCCGACGGCACGAAGAACACCTTACCTGCATGCTGCTGGACGGTTTAAGCCGGATAGAGGGGATCACCGTGTACGGACCACCGGCCGGCGCTGAAAGAGGCTCGGCCGTTTCCCTGACCATGGCAGGCAGAAGCGTGGACGATCTCGCCCATCTTCTCGACCGCCGTTACGGAATCATGGCCAGAGCGGGGCTCCACTGCGCGCCTGCCGCCCACCGCAGCATCGCCACTTTTCCCCATGGTACCCTGCGCCTTTCCCCCGGCTTTTTCAACAGCGAAGCCGAGATTCAGGATGTTCTTGCCGCTCTTGAGCAGATCCGTTGCGAATCATAATTTCATGCCCATTTTCCCACTCTTATCCATATGCGGTCATGCCGCTGTTTCAATTTAAAAAAAAACAATCGAGGTTTTTATGAAAAGCTATCTCCAGGCATGTTTCCTCTTGATCCTCTTGCTTGCGGCAATCGGTTGCGGCGACAGAAATACCCCGCAAAACACACAGGCCTCGCCGGGTTCCGCCAATACCCCGATCTTCCGCACCCTTTCTCCACAGGAGGCCAAGGCCCTCATCGAAAGCCGCAAGGATCTGGTGCTGGTGGATGTCCGTTCGCCGCAAGAACTGTCCGAGGGATTCATTGCCGGCTCGCAGCTCATGCCGTTTGGCGAGCTGGCCAAAGGCAATATGAGCCTGCCCACCGGCCACCCCCTCTTGCTGATCTGCGCCGTTGGCGGGCGAAGCTTTGCGGTGGGCCAGTATTTTTCCGGCAAAAGCTATGGGGAGATTTACAATCTGGGCGGTGGGATCAGCGCCTGGAAGGCGGCGGGGTTGCCCCTGCAACCGCGTTAATCTGCTTGTAATTTTAAAAAAATGTCTCCCCTTGACTTAAGTCATGTATGAAATTTTGCGGAAATGCTATTTTTTTTTAACTGTAGGAAACCGCACACTACGTCAGGAGGAGTCCATCCCCATGAATTTTGTCCAGAAACTCCCCATCAAAACCATGTTGCGCCTGCTTGTCTGTCTTCCACTGTTTTTTCTGATCGCTATTCTTCTCAGCAACAGTGCGGAACGATACACCAACCTCAGTGAGGCCACGGCCCTCAAGGAGCTTGCCGCCATCGCCGGTCTCAGCACGGAGATTGCCCATGAGGCCCAGAAGGAACGGGGGATGACGGCGGGTTTTCTTGGCAGCAACGGGCAAAAATTCGCTGATCGGCTTCCGGGCCAACGTGCCGAAACCGACAAACGAATCGTCGCCTTCAAGGAGTTTCTCGTCGCTTCCAAGGCGGACAAGGGTGACCCTGCCCTGAAGGAAAAATTACAAAGCGCTTTGGCCGGGGCAGAGAAGATCACCGCGATCCGTCAGCAGACCGATGCCCAAGCCATTGCCGGACCAGAGGCCATTGGTTTTTACACCGGCATGATCCATGAATTCCTGACCGCTATTCCCATGATTGCCAAGACCAGCCCGGATCAGAAAATCATGAAGGCACTCACCGCCTACTACAATTTTGTGGAGGCCAAGGAGCGAATGGGCATTGAGAGGGCGGTGCTGAGCAACACCTTTGCCAAGGACGGGTTCGCCCCAGGGATGTACCGGAAGTTTGTGGAAGTTTATTCGGCGCAGAAAGTTTTTCTTGATAATTTCCTTGCCTTTGTCGACTCACCGGCCAGGGATTTTCACAAGGAAAAGATGAATGCCCCGGCAGTCGGTGAGGTAGCCGCCATGGAGACCGCCGCTTTTGACAAACATCTGGAGGGCGGCTTCGGCATTCCGGCGGAACACTGGTTTGATACGATGACCCAAAAAATCGATCTGATGAAAGAGGTGGAAAACCGTCTCGCTGCGGACCTTGTTGCCCTTGCGGACAGCCATATGCAGGAGGACAGATTTTCCCTGCTCCTGACCGCGACTGCCGGTCTGCTCGTCATTGCCTTCAGCATTTTCATGGCGGCCTATTTTACCTCTCTCGTCGTGGGCTCGCTGGAAAGAATCAGCGAGGACCTGACCTGCGGCGCCGCGGAGGTGCATGACGCAGCCAGCCAGGTTTCTTCCGTGAGCCAGTCCCTGGCGGACGGGGCCGGAAATCAGGCCGCCGCCATCGAGGAAACCTCGGCCTCACTGGAAGAGATTTCCAGCGTTACCAAGCAGAACGCCGACAACGTCGGCCAGGCCAATACCCTGGCCGGTGAGGCCCGGCAGGTGATCAACACGGCCAATGAATCCATGGGGATGCTGACCAAATCCATGGACGAGATCGCCAAGGCCAGCGAAGAAACATCCAAGATCGTCAAGACCATTGATGAGATAGCGTTCCAGACCAATCTTTTGGCCTTGAATGCGGCGGTGGAAGCGGCCCGGGCCGGGGAAGCAGGCGCGGGTTTTGCCGTGGTGGCCGATGAGGTGCGCAATCTCGCCATGCGGGCTTCGGAGGCTGCCAAAAACACGGCCGGGATGATCGAGGGCACGGTGAGCAAGGTTCAGGCCGGCACCAAACTGGTGGCGACCACCAACCACTCTTTCCGGGAAGCGGCGGAGAACACCGCCAAGATTGCCATGCTCATGGCCGAGCTTGCCAACGCCTCTCAGGAACAGGCTACAGGGGTCGGCCAGGTGAATCTCGCGGTTACCGAGCTGGATACGGTGACTCAGCAGAATGCCGCCATCGCCGAGGAGGCGGCCAGCGCCTCCGAAGAACTGAACGCGCAGTCGGAACAAATGAAGGATACCGTGCGCAGCCTGACCGCCCTGGTGCGGGGCGCCGCTTGATCGACACCGAACAATTTTCGTGTAACACGAACAGCACACCATGAAAAAAAGGGAAGCCCGCATGGGCTTCCCTTTTTTTTACATCTTTTCTTGTTGCCGGATTACAGGAAAGGCTTCATAATTCCGGGGAAAAATCACCGCCACCGAATCAGATCTGATTGCTCCGCTTCGGGAGCTGGTCGCCCAGGGAGTGGAGATTTACACCTGCTCCGACCGTAACGCGCAGGAAACATAAGAGTTCCCTGCCTGCTCGGGAGTACTACTCTCCATCTTCTGAACCTGTCCTCGCATGAAGCCAAAGCCCTCATGGAAAGCCGCAAGAATCTTGTGCTTGTGGATGTCCGCTCGTCCCAGGAACTCCACGAAGGATCCATTTTCGGCTCGCGGTTCATACCCTACGGGGAACCGGCCAAGGGGCGGATGACTCTGGCCACCGGCCATCCCCTTCTGCTGATCTGCGCAGTGGGGCAGTATTTTTTCGGCACGGGGTATGGCGAGATCTGCAATCCAGGGGGCGGCATCAGCGCCTGGAAGGCGGCGGGACTGCCCATCAAGCGGTAAAAAAACCTCCAAACAGAAACGGCGGGCCAAGCCCGCCGTTTCTGTTTTTCTCCTTCTCTTTTCTACTTCTTCTTCATCGCTTCCTTGAGCAGGTCGATTCCCTTTTGGGAGGCAGCCATGGAAGCGGTCAGACTCTCCCTGGCCAAGCCAGGGTTGTGCCATCCATCACTGTTCTCGGCAGTCCACCACTCCCAGAGCACATGGGCTATCTCGTGTTGCTTGCGGGCCTCGGCCAGTACCGTCTCCGGCACACCGGCCTTCTGGGCTGCGGCAAAGGTGTCGATCAATTCACCCAGCAAGGCTTCGGACTTGCGCATCTTGCCGCGGGTATAGTTCTGCACCGCCTGGATCTGAGAGAGCTTCTCCTCCACGGTGGACTTGGGATGGCAGGTCAGGCAGGCCTGCTTGACATGGTCCTTGGGCCGCACCACCTGATGTGAAGTGAAGGACTTGCCGGCACCGTTTTTCTCCTTGGGCATATGGCAGTTATGGCACTGCACCCCGGCCTTGTCGTGGACGCTGCCCCAGTAGGTTTCCATCTCCGGATGCTGGAGTTTGATCAGATTGGCGCCGGTCACCGCATGCTTGAAGTCGCGGAACTTAAGCTTGTCGTAGTGGGCGAGAATATCCAAGGCATTCTTCATGGGGAAATGATTGGTCCGACGGTCGTCCATCCCGACCTTGGCCCCGCTTTCCGGCTCAAAGCCTGGGTTACAGTTGTACTCCACATGACACTGGCCGCACAGCAGGGTGGAGTCCATCTTGTCAAGCAGTCCGATCTTGCGAAAACCTCGGAAATCCAAAACCTTGACCTTCCCCTTACCCTTGTCGGCATTGTAAGGTCGAGCCCCGTCACGCTCCACCGCTTCGATCAGACCGTCGCGGACGATACGCGGCTTGGTGCCGTGCGGATCATGGCACTGGATGCACCCCACCGGATTATGCACATCCTTGATGAGCGCGTTGACATCGGAGGTCCGATCCCACTTGGCCTGCGGGTCCTTGTCGCCCATATACTTCCACTTAAGAATCAGGTCGGAGGTTTTGCACTGCAGGCAGACGGGGTTACCGGCCTTGGCCGTGTATGGCAGTAATTTGCCCGTATCCTCGAGCACATCCCAGGTCTTGCCCGGCTCGGTCATACCGTGCATATTTTTAAACTGGTAGCGGCCCCCGGCAAAACGATCCACCGCAAGCTGATCAACGACCATAAAAGGATGGGAGCGCGGTTCGTTGTGTTCCTTGGTGAAGCCATGGGGGGCGAGGAGCTTGTCCTGCATGGGTGAACGGCCGGTGGGGGTGCCTTTTTCCTTCCGGGGCTGAGCATCGTAGTTCACCCGGTAAAAACTCTTAAACTGATCCTTGTGGCAGCTGCCGCAGGTGGCGAGATCAAGGCTGGTCACCGGCTTGGTCTCGGGATTGGCCAGATGGGCGTCCAACTGGGAATGACAGGTGGTGCAGGCAAGACTCGCGTGCTTGGATCCTTTTTTTAGCTCCCTGACCTCCTCATGGCAGGAAAAACAGGTGGCCTCATCCACGCCCTTACCGGACTTGGTAGTTTTGGCCGTCGCCAAGCCAGGGGTTGTCCAGACCAGGGTGAGGGCCACGATCGAGCCTATCCATATCCGCTTCTTCATGCGCTGCGTCTCCTCTTTTTGGATGATTTTAAGAAAATTTATTCCAAGGATAGAGAAAGTGTAGCATACGGGGCTAGGCTTCGGTCAAGCCGAATTTTTTCGGAGCGTCAACGCCTGTGTCGGCGACAAAAAAAAGGGAACCCGTTCGGGTTCCCCATGACTACGAGCTTTTGGGCTGCCGTTCAGATGATGGGTTTCATCGCCTCCATGTAGGAGCGCAGCTCCGCGCCGATCTCCTCGACCCCGGTGTAGCGGATCGCCTCGTTGACCCGGACCAGCTCCACGTTGCTCACCCCGTTGTCCTTGAGCACAAGCCCCTTGCCGATCACGTCGGTGTCGATCTTCTTCATGAAGTCGGCGAGCAAAGGCACTGCGGCATGGGCAAAGAGATAGCAGCCGTACTCGGCGGTGTCGGAGATAACCACGTTCATCTCGTAGAGCTTCTTTCGGGCGATGGTGTTGGCGATGAGGGGAACCTCATGCAGCGATTCGTAATAGGCGGATTCTTCCTTGATTCCGGCGGAGACCATGGTGTCAAAGGCCAGCTCGACCCCGGCCTTGACCATGGCCACCATCAGGATGCCGTGGTCAAAGTACTCCTGCTCGGCGATGGGTGTGGTGGCAGAGATGGACTTCTCGAAGGCGGTTTCCGCCGTGGCGGCGCGCCACTTGAGGAGGTTGGCGTCGTTGTTGGCCCAGTCTTCCATCATGGTCTTGGAGAAATGGCCGCTCATGATGTCATCCATGTGCTTCTCGAAGAGCGATGCCAGGATTTCCTTGAGCTCCTCGGCAAGGTAGAAGGCCTTGATCTTGGCCGGGTTGGAGAGGCGGTCCATCATGTTGGTGATACCGCCGTGCTTCAAGGCCTCGGTGATGGTTTCCCAGCCGGATTGGATGAGCTTGGAGGCATAGCCGCTCTCCATTCCCTTTTCCATCATCTTGTCGTAGCAAAGCAAGGAACCGGCCTGGAGCATGCCGCAGAGGATGGTCTGCTCGCCCATCAGGTCGGACTTCACCTCGGCGACAAAGGAAGACTGCAACACGCCGGCGCGGTCGCCTCCGGTGCCGCAGGCATAGGCCTTGGCCAGGTCCCAGCCCTCGTCCTTGGGGTCGTTCTCGCGATGCACCGCAATCAGTGTGGGCACGCCGAAGCCGCGTTTGTATTCCTCCCGCACCTCGGTGCCGGGGGACTTGGGGGCAACCATGATCACCGTGAGGTCCTTGCGGATCTGCATCCCTTCTTCAACGATGTTGAAACCGTGGGAGTAAGAGAGGCAGGCGCCCTGCTTCATCAGGGGCATGATGGCGGAGACCACCTTGGTGTGCTGTTTGTCCGGGGTCAGATTGATGACCAGATCGGCGGTGGGGATCAGCTGCTCGGGGGTGCCCACCTTGAAGCTGTTGCCGTTGGCATTCTTAAAGGACTGGCGCTGCTCGCTGATCGCCTCCGCGCGCAGGGCGTAGGAAACATCAAGCCCGCTGTCCCGAAGGTTCAACCCCTGGTGCAGCCCCTGGGCGCCGCAACCGACGATGACGATCTTTTTGCCCTTGAGCGCCTCAACCCCGTTGAACTCGGAAGAGTCCATGAAGCGGCACTGGCCGAGCTCCTCAAGCTGCAGACGCAGCGGCAGGCTGTTGAAATAGTTCTGTCCCATGGGATGGTTCTCCTTATCGTATTGGAAATATGTTTTTCTTTTCTTACTTCTCGGCCCATCATAGCGGCATTTTCTGTTGCGTCAAGTGACTTGTTCGCGATATTGTATTGCAGAAATCGCAACATGTCTGCTTGCCCTGCCCAACCACAGACAAGAAGGCACTATTTTTCTGGAAAGGAAACCGTTGTCATGGACATGGATTCTCTGAAACTCTTTCGCCACCTGGCCGAGTCCCTGCATTTCGGCAGGACCAGCCGGGCCTGTCATGTGACGCCTTCTGCCCTCACCCGCACCATTCAGCGTATTGAGGCGGAGGTGGGGGAACGGCTCTTTGACCGGGACAACCGCTCGGTGCGGTTGACCAAGGCGGGAGAGGCTCTGAAGCAGTATGCCGAGGAGACCATCGAGCGCTGGAAGGAGCTGAAAAACAGCCTTGCCGGAGATACGACCCTGCACGGCGACATCTCCCTTTACTGCTCGGTGACTGCGGCTTACGGCATTCTGCCCGGTATCCTCGGCAGGTTCCGCAAGGATTGTCCGGAGGTGCAGATCAAGCTACAGACCGGCGATGCGGCCCAGGGCTTGACCCGGCTGAAAAACGGCGAGGTGGAGGTGATCATCGATGCCCTGCCGGATAAGGAGGCAAGCGGCCTGGAGTTCATGCCGATTACCGAAACGCCGCTGGTCTTCATCGCGCCGCTGGCCTTTCCGGAAACGGTGATCCATGACGGGCCGGAGATCGACTGGCGGAAAACCCCGGTGATCATGGCCGAACAGGGACTCAGCCGGGAGCGGCTCGACCGCTGGTTTGCCGCGAAAAAGATTCAGCCCAACATCTACGCCCAAGTAGCGGGCAACGAGGCGATCATCGCTATGGTCAGCCTGGGGTGCGGGGTCGGGGTGGTGCCCCTGCTGGTCCTGGAAAAAAGCCCCCTTCAGGAGCAGATCACGGTACTTGATATCTCTCCCCGGTTGGCCCCATTTTCCCTGGGGGTCTGCACCGTGAAGAAAAACCTGCGTAACCCCAAGATCCTGGCCTTCTGGGAGATTTCCGCCCGAAAAACGCCGAATCATGAGAAAAACGCGGCGGGAAACCTTCGGGGATAATCGATCCGGAGTGATCCTGCTATGAAATAGTGGACACTCGGTTAAGTCATTGTTAGAGGCAATGACATGAGTGTGTCATGAATTTAGAACGCAGGAACTACGATCCAGATTTTAAACGTAATGCAGTTCGGTTGTCAGAGGAGCCGGGCCGGACAGCCACCGAAGTAGCCGAGCATCTCGGTAGTATCACAAAAGATCTTCTCTATAGATGGCGCAGAGAGCATCGGGGCAGAGAGGGTCACGCCTTCCCTGGATATGGGCGTGAGCTAATTAGCCCTCAAGAGCAGAGGATCAGAGAACTTGAGAAGAAGCTCAAAGATGCGGAAATGGAGCGAGATATTCTAAAAAAAAGCCATGGCCATCTTCAGCAGGGCACCGAAATGAGATTTCAATTCATAGAAAAAAACCGCTCCTCATTTCCGGTGAAGAAGATGTGCCATGTTTTGGCTGTTTCCCCGAGCGGCTATTATCGTTGGCGTATTGCGCCGTTGTCTCGACGGCGGATTGGGAATGAAAATTTAAAAATCGGCAGAAAAGATCTGTTTGCAAAACATAACGGTATGGCAGGCAGCCCGATGATTACCGCAGATCTTCATGACGATCCAGCGCTGACGAAGATAAGCCGTCCTCGTGTGGCCCGGTTGATGCGGGAGATGGGGTTGAAATGCCGCACCGTGAAGAAGTTTGTGGCAACCACGGATTCAAAACACAATGAACCCGTGGCACCCAACCTGCTTGACCGCCAATTTACAGTATCCTCCCCGAACCAGGCATGGGTAACGGACATCACATATTTGAAGGTTGGAGGCAAATGGCATTACCTGACGGTTTTCATAGATCTGTTTTCCCGTGTCGTGGTGGGTTGGAATCTCAGTGCCTCTCTTGAGAGGGCTTCTGCAATCAGGGCATTAAATAAGGCAATCTTGCGCCGCCGTCCTGGCCGAGGGTTGATGGTTCACAGTGACCGAGGCGTTCAGTATGCCAGCGGGGATTTCAGAGCAGTACTGAAAAAACACGGGTTCGTGCAAAGTATGAGTCGGAAGGGGAACTGCTGGGACAATGCAGTGGCAGAATCTTTCTTCCACACAATAAAGACCAACTCATTCATCACTGTAGATTTCAGAATGTTGCCGGGGCTGAGCAGGCGCTTTTCAACTACATCGAAGTCTACTATAATCGGCAACGGAAGCATTCGACGAATGGCTATAGGTCTCCGGCTCATTTTGAGCTGGCATGGTGGAACAATAGAAAAGTGGTTTAACCCCTACTCCACAAAATTGTGGCAGGATCATCCTCAATGTCGGCAAACTCCAGGTTGCCCCGCATGCTTTCCTGACGGACCTTCCGTGAGGCCTCCTGGAGACGCTGCCGACGGCGATCGTGGGCTACTTTTTCGTTCATCTCGGCAATCGCGCGTCGGAGATATTCTGTCCGGGTCATGTGCAGCGCCCTTGCCTGGCTGGTAACTTCGGCAAGAAGCTCATCTTCGATGCGTATGGATATTGTTCCCATAATTCGTTCCATTTTGCGTAATTCAAAATAAGTCTATATTTTGTCCCACAACAATGCAAGGTTGGTTTATAGGAACCTCCGACTGCAATCTACCACCCTTTATCCGCGTACCCCTCGATCCGGTGGAAATTGAGGTAGCGGTACACCTCGTCCGCCTTGGGGGTCACCCGTTCGGCGAGGATCTTGTTGTATTCGTCCACGGTTGGAATGCGTCCCAACACGGCGCAAACCGCGGCCAGCTCCGCCGAACCCAGGAAGACCTTGGTGCCGGTGCCGATGCGGTTGTCGAAATTGCGGGTGGAGGTGGAGAAGACCACGGCGTTGTCCCGGGTTCTCGCCTGGTTGCCCATGCAGAGCGAACAGCCGGGTATCTCCGTCCTCGCCCCGGCCTTGGCCAGGATGCTGTACACCCCCTCGCTCTTGAGCTGCTCCTCGTCCATCCGGGTGGGCGGCGCCACCCAGAGGCGGGCGGCAGCCTGGGGGCGGTTATCGAGAATCCTGGCCAGGGCCCGGAAATGGCCGATATTGGTCATGCAGGAGCCGACAAAGACCTCGTCGATACCGGTACCCGCCATCTGGGAAAGCAGTTTCACGTCGTCCGGGTCGTTGGGGCAGGCCAGCACCGGCTCGGTGATCGTGTTCAGATCGATCTCCAGCACCGCCTTGTATTCGGCATCCGCATCCGGGGCCAGCAGCTCGGGCGCAGCCAGCCATTCCTCCATGGCCGCGATCCGCTTGCGGATGGCGGCAGCGTCCCGGTAGCCCCGGGTCAACAGGCTTTTCAGCAGCTCCACATTGGAACGGAGGAACTCGGCCACCGGCTCCTTGTTGAGCCGGACGGTGCAGGCAGCGGCGGAGCGCTCCGCCGAGGCGTCGGCCAGTTCGAAAGCCTGTTCCACGGCCAAGTCGGGCAGACCCTCGATCTCAAGAACCGTGCCGGCAAAGAGGTTCTTCTTGCCCTTCTTCTCCACGGTGAGCAGACCCTGCTGGATGGCCGCATAGGGGATGGCGTTGACCAGATCCCGCAGGGTAATGCCCGGCTGCATTGTGCCCGTAAAACGGATCAGCACCGATTCCGGCATGACCAGGGGCATGGAGCCGGTGGCTGCGGCAAAGGCCACCAACCCCGAACCGGCCGGAAAGGAGATGCCGATGGGGAAGCGGGTGTGGGAATCACCGCCGGTGCCCACGGTATCGGGCAGGACCATGCGGTTGAGCCAGGAATGAACCACCCCGTCGCCCGGGCGCAGACTGATCCCCCCCCGTTCGCTGATGAAGCCGGGCAGGGTCTGGTGGGTTTTCACGTCCACCGGCTTGGGATAAGCGGCGGTATGACAAAAGGACTGCATGACCAGGGGAGCGGAAAAGCGCAGGCAGGCCAGCTCTTTGATCTCGTCGCGGGTCATGGGGCCGGTGGTGTCCTGTGAGCCCACCGAGGCCATCTTGGGCTCGCAGTACATGCCGGGCCGAACCCCTGGCAAACCGCAACCCTTGCCCACCATCTTCTGGGCCAGGGTGAAGCCCTTGCCGGTATCCTTGGGAACCTCCGGCTCCCGGAAGAGGGTGGAAGGCGGCAGCCCCAAGGCCTCGCGGGCCTTGGCGGTCAAGCCTCGGCCGATGATAAGGTTCACCCGGCCGCCGGCCTGGACCTCGTCGGGCAGGGTGGCGGGGGAAAGGGTGAAGGTGGTGACCTGCTGCCCGTCGCGGCTGATGGTGCCGGTGCGGGTGTTGATGGTGATGATGTCGCCGGTTTCAAGGCTGGTCACTTCGCACTGAATGGGCAGCATTCCGGAATCTTCGGCGGTGTTGAAGTAGATAGGCGCTATGGTGGAGCCCATGACCACCCCGCCGGTGCGTTTGGCAGGCACATAGGGAATGTCGCACCCCATATGCCAGAGCATGGAGTTTACCCCGGACTTGCGGGAAGAGCCGGTGCCCACGACGTCGCCCACATAGGCGACGGGATGACCCTTTTTCTTCAACTCCTCGATGACCGCCAGCGAGCCGGGCAGCCGGTTGCTCAACATGGATTGGGCGTGCAGGGGGATATCCGGTCGGCTCCATGCTTCGGAGGCAGGAGAGAGATCATCGGTATTGGTTTCACCCGGAACCTTGAACACCGTAACGGTGAGCTCGTCGGGCATGGGGGGGCGAGAGGTGAACCAGGTCGCCTCAGCCCAATTGGCAAGCACTTGTTGGGCGTGTGGATTATTTTTCGCCTTGGCCACCACCTCATTGAATGCGTCATAGACCAGAAGGGTGTTGGAAAGGGCCGCCACCGCATCCTCAGCCAGCGCACCATCATCCAGCAGGTCAATAAGCGGCTGCACATTGTAGCCGCCCAGCATGGTGCCCAACAGCTGCACCGCCGCCTTCTTGTCGATAAGGGGAGAGGCGATCTTGCCTTGGGCTATCCCGGCAAGAAACCCGGCCTTGACCTTGGAGGCTTCATCCACGCCAGGAGGCACCTGGTTGCTGATCAGATCCACCAGGGTCGCTTCCGTTCCGGCAACCGGTTTTTGCAGCAGCGCAACCAGGGCCGTGGTCTGGTTGGCGGAAAGGGGCAGGGGGGGCAACCCCTGGGCAGCACGTTCGGCAACATGTTTTTGATACGCCTCTAGCATGGGTACAACCTCCTTGCACAATAAGAAACCGGGTTGGTCCGGTAAATTTTTTCAAACCAGATTCCTACCCTTGCCGGGCGCGACCTGTCAAGGAGAACCTGAGGCCGAGCGGGGGACAAAAAAAGGCGGCACCGCCCTCGGGCAGTACCGCCTTGTCTTTACCGGAAAGAAAAAAACTCAGTGGTCGCCGGCCATGGCCTTGGTGGCGCGTTTGGGGTTCGCCTCGGCTTTCTTCAACAGCACGGCGGTGTTGGCCTCGGGCAACCATTTGACCGTGCCGGTACCCACATCGTAAATGGCACCCACCACCTTGACCTTGCCGCTTTTCACCAGCTCACGGGTGGCCGGGCTGCTCAGGAAGAGGTCTTCGATACCCTGCCAGACGTTCTCCTCGATGCCGAAAGGAACCACGTCCTTGCCTTTTGCTTCCGGATGCTGGGCAATGGCGCGCTTCACCGCCGGGGCAATGTTATCGACCAGGGGCGGGATATTCCGCTCCAGGGCATGTCCGTGACCCTGAACCGCATCGGTTACCGCAGTGACCGCGCCGCACTGGGTATGGCCGAGCACCACCAGCACCGGGGTGTTGACATGGGCCAGGCCGTACTCGATGGAACCGGCCTCGTCCACATCAACCACATTGCCGGCAATCCGGATGACGAAGAGATCCATGATCCCCGCGTCAAAGAGGCGTTCCAGCGGCACCCGGGAATCGGAACAGCCAAGGATGGTGGCAATGGCATGGTCCGCCTGGCTTTCCGTGCCTGCCTGAATCAGGCGGGCACTGTCGCTGTGCGGGTGGCTGGGGGTGCCGGCCACAAAACGGGCATTGCCTTCTTTCAGCATGGTGAGAGCCTCGTCCGGGCTCGGTTTATGGGCCAGGGCAGGGACGGCGGTGAGCAGCAGCAGGCAGCCTGCCGCAGCAGCGGTACGGATCATCTTTTTCATTTTTTTTCTCCTTAATCATTACTGCGGATACAATGCTTAACTCATTTTGCAACGAGTTCCAATTTGTACTGTTTTCCTGATCTCAATTTGTACCGTTTTTCTTACACCTCGCCGGATACTTGTCAAGAAAAAAACTTAGAAATCAGATAGATAGGCATTTTTACCCAGACTTAAAATGCGCCCGTAGCTTGGTGGTCAAGGCGCTTTTTAAGGTTCTTTTTGCTGAAAAAGAGCAACGGTACCGACAAAGCCCGCGCTTTGGAAAAAAACCGAACAATCACAGGGGCGGTAAAGTCGAGACTCTGCCTCAAAACCAAGAGGGTTGTGGCCTGTAAACAGCTTGGCTTTTTGTATCGGTTCTGGGAATTTCCCCCAGGCGTTATCCGAGCTCGCCAGCTCATGCCTTCGAGCAATACTTCGGGATCACCCGCAAGGTGAGGCTTGCATTCCCATCTGGTATGGCTTACGTTTTGACCGGCGCATGGAAGAATTCTCCTTTTTATTGAATGTTGAGTGGTTCGGCATTATTTGCATGGCGTCATATTCCCGGATGACAAGAGTTATCCCCCCGAAAACAGGCGGTCAATGCTTCCGGACTCGACCCGAATCAGGATCGTATTGCGCCCACACTTCACTCTTGAGACATGAAAGAGACTAAAAAACAGTGCAGACAATGCGGCACCTGTTGCCGAAAAGGCGGACCGGCCTTGAGTCGGGAGGATATCCTCCTTGTCCGGCAAGGGTATATACGTCACGATCAATTGATCACCATCCGACGAGGGGAAACCGGTTACAACCCGGCCACCGGCAGGCTGGAGCCGGTACCGGTGGAGCTGCTCAAGATTCGGGGCAAGGGCGCCGGCTGGACCTGCCTTTTTTTTGATGAAGAAGACAATGGTTGCACCATCTATGCGCACCGGCCGGTAACCTGTAGAATTCTCCAGTGCAGGCAGCCCGAGGCGCTCCTGGCCACAATCTACCGGGATACCCTGAGTCGCGCTGAGCTGATCAACCCAGACGACCCGATCCTTGCTGTCATCGACCGCCATGAGCGGACCTGTCCCGGTGACCTCGCCGCCATGCTCGCGGAAAGAGGAGGAACGGAGGATATCGCCCTGCTTACCGAATTAGTGCGCGCCGATCTCGCCATAAGGGGCGAGGTTGCCCAACAGGCCGGAATTTCGTTGGAGATGGAATTTTTTCTCTTTGGCCGGCCGCTTTTTAAACAGCTGACTGGGATGGGGATGGAATGGGTTGACGAAAACGGAGAACTCCGTTTTAAGAGGCGAAAAAAGTCATCGATGTCCGATTGAATTTTGCAGTGCTGCAAAAAAAATGCTTTATACGGGAGGCTGTTGCAAAATGGCCAATATGTCATTCCCGAGTGCTGTTATCGGGAATCCATTTTGGTAAATTCAGTGCCTTATGGATTCCCGCCTACGCGGGAAGGACAGTTCTTGGGTTTCATTCTTCATGTTGCAAGAGGCTCACGGGTTCCCTGCTTTCGCAGTCCTTATGCGCCTGGATACCGGGCCGAACGCTCCTCCTGATTCGACTTTTTTACGCTACCTCGTCGGCCTGCCGTTTTGTCGTCGAATCGCCTTTCAGATAGCGAACCAGCTTTCCTAAGACCTCCTTCGGCTCAAAGGGTTTTGCCACGTAGTCATCCATGCCGGCGGTCAGGCATTTTTCCTTGTCACCGCTCATGGCATTGGCGGTCATGGCAATAATGGGAAGATTGGCGAAACGCGGTTGTTGCCGGATGGCCCTGGTTGTCTCGTAGCCGTCCATCTCCGGCATCTGGATATCCATCAATACCGCCGCCACGTCATCGGCCAGCATGACCAGCGCCTCCCGGCCATTGTTGGCCATGGTCACGATGAGCCCCGCATTGGCGAGAACCTCCCGGGCCACCATCTGGTTGATCTGGTTGTCCTCCACCAGCAGGATCTTCTTGCCTCGCAACCCTTGGATCGCCTCGGCATCGACCTCCGGAATTTGTTTGCCGAAAACATTCAATGTCTCGGGAGGGTTGAGCCTGCCGGTCTCGGGCAGCCGCAAAGGCAACTCGAAAGCGAAGGTGCTGCCCATCCCAAGGGAACTGTCCACACTGATCTCGCCGCCCATCATCTGCACCAACTTCTTGCAGATCGTTAAACCAAGCCCTGTTCCTCCATAATTTCTGTTGATGGAGCCGTCCGCTTGTTCAAAGGCATCGAAGATGGTGGCGATCTTATTCGCCGGGATACCAATGCCGCTGTCGCAAACAGTGAAGCGCAGGCGAACACTCTCCTCATCCCTTGCCAGGCAACGGATGGTTACGGTAATTGCGCCCTGCCTGGTAAATTTGATGGCGTTATTAATCAGATTTACCAGTATTTGGCCAAGCCGGCTGGGATCGCCGATCACCACATCAGGCACATCGCTTCCTATCTCGGTATCGAGATCGAGCCCTTTCTCACGACAGCTCTCCCGAAACATGCCCAGGAGATTAGCCAGGGAGTCCTGCAGGCTGAACTTGATATCCTCAATGGAGAGCTTGCCCGATTCGATCTTGGAGAAGTCCAGAATGTCGTTGATGATCCCCAGAAGCGAATTCGCTGAGTTCTGGGCCACGGAGAGAAACTCTGTCACCTTTTCGGAAAGAGGCCGCTTCAAGGCCAGGCCGATCATGCCCATGATGGCATTCATCGGGGTCCTGATCTCGTGGCTCATGTTGGCCAGGAACTCACTCTTTGCCTGGTTGGCCGCCTCGGCCTTGAGCAGGGCCGCATCGCGTTCCGCCCGGCGCCGGAGCTGTTCCGTTATGTCCCGCACCACCCCGAGGACATACTCTTTTCCTTCAAAGGACTGGTAATTGGTGTGGATCTCAACCGGGATGAGCGAGCCGTCCTTCCGACGATACCGGCTTTCGCCGGCAGATTCCTGCTCCCGGCGTAATCTTTCCACATAAGCCTGCCAGGCAGGAAAATCAGGCAGGTTGGTATCCAACCCGACCACCTTTATCCCCAGCAGCTCTTCGCGACTGTAGCCCAGATTGTCGCAAAACGACTGATTCACGTCCAGGAACATGCTGGTTTTCGGATCAATCACCAGGATGAAATCGTTTGCCCGGTCGAAGAGCTTTCGGAACAGGCGCAGATGCTCCTCCGCCTGAAATTTAGCCTCCTCGGCATCCAAACGTTCCAACTCCCCTGCCGCGCGCACGCTTACAAGGTTCAAGATGTTTTCAGCCAGCCGTGTGGTGGTCAACGGAGTGTGACCGATGAGCGCAATCAGGCCGATCGGCCGACCGGTGTGGCTGAAAAGCGTCGTCCCGATATAGCTCTGGGCCCGCAGAACCGTGAGCATCTCATCGTGCGGGAAGAGTCGGCATACATCGGCGGGGAAGCAACAGACCCGCTTGCCCACCACTTCGCCGCAGGGTGTATCTTTTAGGGCATAGGAGATGTTATCCTCGAAATGGTCGTCGCTCCAGACCGCCACCGTTCGGGCGGTTAATCCCTCCCCTTCGAGGCGGTCGATACAAACGAAGTCCATGCCAAGGCTTTGGGCCAGGTACCGGGCAAGATCACGGAAGAATGATTCGTCCGTAACCCCCCCGGTGCTGGTCTGGGCCAGGAAGGTTTGAACTTGCTCAACTTGCTTGCTCTCGCTGATGTCGATATTGGTGCCGACCATTTGGCGGGGTTTGCCGAACTGGTCAGGGATGACCTGGGACGCGGCCTTGATAAACCGGATGGTGCCGTCAGGATGCACGATACGGAACTCGGGGGCATATTCTCGTTCGCCCCTCAAGGCCGCTTGGATTTCTTCCTCGACAAAGAGACGATCATCGGGATGTATGGCTTTACTCCAGGCATCATATGCGCCGCTGAAATCCTCTTTGTTGATGCCGTAAAGGGAATACATGTTGTCATCCCAGATCAGTTCGTTTGTGGCGACATCCCAATCCCAGATACCGATCTTCCCCGCACTGGCGGCGAGATGCAGGCGTCGTTCATTAGCGGAAAGTAACTCAGCCACCCGCAGTCTCTCCCGATAATGGCCGGTATTTATCATCTTCCAAATCAAGGCCATGCCGGTACCGGAAGCAAAGATCAGTGCTGTCACAACTGCGCAGAGCAGCAACTCATGCTCTCGTAAATGCGTGTACATCTCCGATCTGCTTATGCGGGTTACCAGAAACCACGGCGATCGAGGCACGGCACGGACATCGGCAATCGCCGGTTTGTTTCGGTAATCCATTCCTTCCACGATCCCCGTCCGGCCCAAGACCGCCATCACCGCAGGAATATTTTTCTTTTCCAATGGAAACCGTAAGTTGAGGGCCGCATCTTTCTTGAATTTGAGATTGTTCAGAAAAACCGCATCATTGCCTTCGCGCCGGACGAGCAGGGTTTCCGCTGACTGGTCGGGCGTGGGCCAGTTCAAAATGGAGGGATAGAGATAGCGTTCAGGATTAATCCGCAGGGCGACGATGCCGATTGTCCGATTGCCCGCCGCAACATCGAGGATGGGGACGAGTACTTCGAGGGAGATGTGGTGATCATGGTCATGCCGGTAAAAATCAACGATCGTTATATGTTTCGATTGCAGGACTTCAGGTATCTGTGCTGACACAACAGCCGAGACCGGCTCCTCAATTGCCGGAAATGAGACGCGGATTACCCCCTGTTGGTCAAGCAGGCGAATTTGGTCATAATCATAACGCGCAACATAAGAGGAGATAAAGTCCCGCAGCTGTTGTTCCGTCTCTGTTTCCCGCGGATTAGAGAAATAACGCCGCACCAGATTGACAAAAACGTGATTGGCGGAAAAGCTCGCGCCATCTAATATGCGTTCTTCCCGCCATTTCACCAGTTCAGCCATCTTGAGGTTCGCAATGACCGCAAGTTTTTCTTCCGCCTCGATCCGATGTTGCTTTACCTCGGCCTGGTAAAAAAAGTAGCCAGTAAGCAAGATCCCCACCGCCAGGATGGCAAATACTGCGATAATCGCTACCGAGACAACATTTTTGTTTTGGGCTTCAGCAGCCATTAATTCCACTCGCGTGATGGCAATAAGAAATAAAGGCGAACAACAACGCTACGCCTCTCGTTGCGTTCGAACTCATTGGTTTTGCATGCCTTATTTTACCTCGCGCACCATGATCTCTTCGGACCAGTCGTTGTGCTCAAACTGCTCGTGGTCGGGTTTGGGAGGCTTTGCCTCGGTAAGCCGCTGTTTCATCCACTTGAGCACCTGATCGAACTCAGCGGCCATCTCGGCCATGGCTCGACCCCGGTGGCTCACCCGGTTCTTCTCCTCCATGGTCAGTTCGGCAAAGCTCTTGCCCAGTTCCGGATAGAAGAAAATCGGATCATAGCCGAAACCATCCTCGCCCCGGGGCGCGGTGAGCAATTCCCCTTCGCAGGTTCCCTCGTAGGTCAGGGCCGGGCCGGAAGGCACGGCAATGGAGAGGACACAGTGAAAGGCAGCCTTCCGGTTGGCCACCCCTTCCATTTCTTTAAGCAACTTGGCGGTATTCTCCGCATCGCCGGCGTTTTCTCCGGCATAGCGGGCGGAATACACCCCGGGCGCGCCATCCAGAGCCTCGACCGCCAATCCTGAATCATCGGCAATACAGGGCAGACCCAGGACCTTGGCGGTGAAATGCGCCTTTTTGTAGGCATTGTCGTCAAAGGTTGCTCCATCCTCGATCACCTCGGGGATGGGCCCGAAATCGGCAAGCGAGCGGACCTCCACCGGAAAATCCTTGAGCAGCTCCCGGAACTCCTTGAGTTTTCCTTTATTTTTGGTGGCCAGAACCAATATATTGAGCATGATTTTTCTCCTCACAAAAGAGCTGAGACCTGATAGTATCGGTAAAAGACAGATGTAAACCGTGCGCGTCTGGAAGTCAAGACAGGCGATTACCGCCGCATTCAGCCGAAACTTGTCCCAGGTCAAGGAAATCATGGCCCAAGGGTGGTACAGAGCAGGAGGCACTCAAGCCCCTCTTTTTCAATAAGCCATCGTTAAAAAATAACATGGCCGTTTTAGGTGGCCGGATGGCATAAGGAGCCGTACAGTAAGGCAACATAAACGGCCATGTTGTTTCTGAACGGCTCCTAAACAAGGAAGATCGCCATGACTGCGGAAAACGAAAGATTCAAGAGTTATAATGTCGTTCCCGGGCCCAAAATGGGGGTTGTCACCCCGGAGTTCCTGGAAACAATCGCGGCAGTTGCCAGAAAGCATGGCATCCCCATGCTGAAGATCACAGAGGCGCAACGATTGGCCATGCTCGGCCATGATCCGGAGCAGGTCGCGCAGATCTGGCAGGAGCTGGGTCAGGAGGGTGGGCCGCGGAAGCCGGTGGGAATCCACTACATCAAGGCCTGCCCCGGGGAGAGATGGTGTAAATACGGTCGCCGGGACTCTCTCGGCCTGGGGGAAAAAATGGGCCCGGCGCTGCTCTCCCTGCCTTTGCCTGCGAAGACCAAGGTCGGCATCTCCGGCTGTCCCATGAACTGCTGCGAAAGTTTTGTCCGCGATCTGGGGGTGTTCGGCAAGAAAAACGGCTGGACCCTGGTGTTCGGCGGCAACGGCGGAGGGCTGCCGAGAATCGGCAACATCATCGCCGAAAACCTCAACGACGAGGAGGTAATCAGCCTGGCCGAACGGTGCCTCCGGTACTACGGGGCAAACGCTCGCAAGCTGGAACGCACCGCCCGTTTCATGGAGCGCACCGACTTGGAGAAATTCAAGGCGGCAGTGCTGGTCGGGTAGCTGACAGGGCTTTCTTGCTCACTGTCCGGGCTCGTCCTTGTCGCTCCGCAGGGTCAGCCAGGGCGGCACCGGACAGCCGAGCGCCTCGGACATGGCACGGAAAAGCTCCGCTTCGCGGACGGTTATTCTTTCGTCATAGGTGATGCAATCGAGGGCTGCGGCGAGAACCTGCCGCCGGCTCTCGATTGCCCCCTTGGCAAGAATTTTCAGGGCGCCATCAAATTCCTTGAGTGAACATTCCCGGCCGGACCGGTAGCCGAACAGCTTCATCTCCTTGCCGAAAATCCGCACCGCCTGCATCAGAGACTTCCGGGCCAGATCCTCGTCTCCATGTCCCAGTCGGGAGAGCAGGGAAAGTACGCAGGAGATCTCCTCGCTCATCCGGGCCAGGGAGGGGGACGGCGCCAAGGAGGGCTGAGGAGGGTGGAAGTGTGCCTCCAGATGCCGAAGCAACACATGGTGCAGGGTATACTCGAACAGATTGACCTTGCCGTCGGCCTGCATGAGCCGGTCAACGATTCGCTTGAACGTTTCATATTGGGAAGGGGAAAGGCTTTTTAGGGCCGGGATGGCAAGATCCGCCAAGGGCAGCCTGAGTTCAGGGAGAAGCCCGTCAATGGCGGGGAGAAGCCGCTCCAGCTCCTGCCGCACCTCCTGCTCCGCCTCCCTTTCCAGGACACCCAGCTGTTTCACCCGAAGGGTGGAATCGGCATCAAGCAGGAGTCCGTAGATTACGGCCCTGGCCCCGAAACCGTTCCTGGCCGCCTCCCGAACCGGGAACGGGATGCTGTCGATTATCTCCCGGGCCAGGCGCAGGTACTCCCCGCCCTGGCTGTCTAACGCCTCCCTCAGGGGTCTGCCCGCGGCCAAGGAATGGATGAAAGCATGCCGACCATCTCCGGCCCTCGGGGATTCTCCCGTCACAACGCCTGGCCGGTCGACAGGCGCCGCATACATCATGGCCTCTTCCTCGGAGATCGGCGCAAAGGTAAGCCGCTCAGGAAAATCCCCCCTGAATTCCGGATCAAGCCGCTGGATTCTGGCCAGCAGGGGCGGGTGGGTGGAAAAAACGTTGAACCAGCTTTCCTTAAGACCATTGCCGAAAAACATGTGGCTGATCTCGGAGGCATGCGGGTCCTGGATTTTCGATCCGGCTGCCAGCCCGCCTATTTTCTTGAGCGCTCCGGCAAGCCCCATGGGATTTCGGGTGAATTGCACCGCGGCGGCATCCGCCAGAAATTCCCGTTGCCGCGCCACCGCGCTTTTGATCAGCCTGGCGACAAACACCCCGGTGTAGCCGAAGATAAGCAGGACCAGGCCGATCAAGGCCGCATAGACGCCGCCTCCCTGGTTTCGCCCCTGAGAGCGTTCCGAGGAAAAAGCGGTTTTGAGCATGATTTCGCCCAGCAAGCCGATGACCAAAATACCGTGCAGTATCCCCTGGAGGCGGACATTGATCAGCATGTCGCCATAAAGGATATGGCTGAACTCATGGGCGATCACCCCCTGCAGCTCTTCCCGGCTGAGATACTGCACCGCCCCCCTGGTAACGCCGATCGCCGCGTCTTCCTGGGAAAAGCCGGCGGCAAAGGCGTTGATTCCTCCTTCCCGGTCGAGCAGATAGACCGAGGGCACCGTGATCCCCGAGGCGATGGCCATTTCCTCGATGATGTTCAGCAGACGCCGTTCATGAAAATCCCTGGTGTCGGGATAGATGACCCTCCCGCCCAGAAGCTGGGCGATAAGACTGCCGCCGCCGTTGCGCAGCCGCAGGTACTTGTACAGGGTGCCGGCAAGAATCAGGAACAGGACCGAGATGGCGATCCTGTCCATGAGGGCGAGATTCCACTGGCGGGGGGAGAGGTTGAAGGGGGTTACCGAGACATAGAGACGGCTTGGGTTGAAGGTGGTCAGCACATAGAGGAAAACCGTGACCAGCCCGACAACCACGGACACCGCCGCGGCAAAGTAGAGGATCAGCCGGAAGGTGTTCCGGCGGGCGAGGTGCTGCTGCTCAAAAAAATCCCGCATTCCCGTTTCCCCAGAAGCTTAAAAGGCGACCTTGGGCGCCTCGCGCTCCTTTTTGTCTTCAAGCTCCAGAAACTGCGCGGGCTGAAAGCCGAAGATGCCGGCAAGGAGCACGGCGGGAAAGAGCTCGCGGCCGGTGTTATAGGTCATGACCGCATCGTTGAATGCTTGGCGGGCGAATGCTATCCGGTTTTCCGTGGAACTCAGCTCTTCGCTGAGCTGCATCATGTTCTGGTTGGCCTTGAGGTCGGGGTAGGATTCCACCAGGGCGAACAGCCGTCCCAGGGTTCCGGAGAGCACCCCCTCCGCGGCAACCACCCCCTGAATAGCCGCGGCGTTGCTCGGATCGGCCGCCGCCTGCTGCACCGCACCCGACGCCTGATTGCGGGCCGCAATGACCGCCTCCAGGGTTTCCCGTTCGTGCTTGATGTACTCCTTGGCCACGGAGACCAGGTTGGGAATGAGATCGTAGCGCCGCTTGAGCTGCACATCGATCTGGGCAAAGCTGTTTTTGAAACGGTTCCGCAACCCCACCAGCCGGTTGTAGATCCCGATCACCAGAAAAACCAGCACCAGCAACACGACCAGAAAGACTATTTCTCCCATGCTCAGACCTCCTATTGCTCCACGTTGTTCTGTGTGTAACCGTTATGGACGAAAATTTAAAACCAGAGATTGCAGACCGTTACCGCGGCAATGAGCCCGGCGGTTTCGCCGCAGAGCGCGGCGGGCAGGGCGTGCCGCGTGCGCCGGACACCGACGGCGCCGAAGTAAACGGCCAGCACATAAAGGGTGGTTTCGCTGGAGCCCTGGATGACCGAAACCATGGCGGCCAGCAGGCTGTCCGGCGACTGGTTGACGATCTCGCTCATGAAGGCAAATGAGCCGCTGCCGGAAAGGGGCCGCAGCAGCCCCATGGCCAGGGCCTCGGCGGGCATGCCCACCGCTTCGGTCAGGGGTGAGAGCAGGGAAACCAGAATATCCATGGCCCCGCTGGCTCGGAACATGCCGATGGCGACAAAGATCGCCACCATGAAGGGGATGATCCGGATGGCGGTGGTGAACCCCTCCTTGGCCCCGTCGGTGAGGACCTCATAGATCCTCACCCCCCGCAGATAGCCGAAGATGAGCAGCCCGGAAATCAGGGCCGGGATCAGCCAGCTGGACAGGCTGTTGAGGCTGGCCGCGGAAAAGGCGAGCGGCTCGGCGGCGGTGCTCAACTGATACCCCGCCCCTCCGACAAAACCTGCGACCAGCAGCCAGACAAACCATTTCCCGGTGGTGCTCGGCGGATACAGCTCCGGTTCACTGCCTGCCTCTGCCTCAATTGCCGCTGTCTCTTGGGTGGCCTGGACAACGACCGGCTCCAGCCCGCCGTTTTTGCGGGCCAGCATCTTGGCCGCCACGATGGCGGTGATGGTGGAACATGTGGTGGCGATAAGGGAAGGAATGAAGATGGCGGCAGGGCTCACCGAGCCTGCGGCGGCCCGGATGGTGATCACCCCCAGGGGCAGCAGGGTGACGCTGGAGGTGTTGATCGCCAGAAAGAGGCACATGGCGTTGGTGGCCGTGCCCTTTTCCGGGGCAAGCTTTTCCAGCTCCTGCATCGCCTTGATCCCCATGGGCGTGGCCGCATTGCCCAAGCCCAGGGCGTTGGCCGCCATGTTCATGATCATGGCGCTCATGGCCGGATGGTCGTGGGGCACGTCGGGAAACAACCGGACCATCAGGGGCCGCACCCGGTGGGCCACGATGCGCATCAGCCCACCGGCCTCGGCGACCTTCATGATCCCCAGCCAGAGGGCCATGGGGCCGATCAGGCCGATGGCCAGCACCACCGCGTCCTTGGCCGATTCGAAGGAGGCCTTGGTGAGGGCGTCCATCCGGTTGGTATAGGCGGCGGTCACCGTGGCCAGCACGACCAGGGACAGCCAGATGATATTGATAACCGAGGATTTTTGTTTCATACGTTCCCGTGCCCTGATCCTTCGCTCCCAGGGGAGCATCGAAAAATGATGATTTTTTTAGACGACCATGCCTTTTCTCGGAAAAATCAGGCGACAGCAGAGATTCGCATCCCAGCCAAAAAAAAACGAACCGCCGACGAAGAAAGGGGTGTGCCGTCTCTTGTCCCGTCGTTGGCGGAAAGTCGGCATGTAATGACGAAATTTTGCGAACTTGCGGTATTGATTCTCCCTTGCGGGGGGGCGCAAACAGTGCTAACCTCCTACAGCTTTCCGGTGCTAGGTCGCAGCCGATGGAAATCGCCCCATGCTCTCCTGCCGCGCTTACCAGGCAACGGCGGGAAAAGACGCCGAAAACAAGGACGCTCGGCGGACAGGGTTGCCTGGATCTTTCCCGGAACTTGCCGGATGGCCTGACAAATTGGCCCGCAGTTATCCTGTTTTGTATATAATTGATTATGTTGCCGACGCCAAGCACTTCTCCCGCATCCCGCCGTTCCCTGTCGGTCTCCGCCGCAACAACACTGTACCGCGCGCTGTTCCTGCTCGTGTCCCTGTTGCTCCTGACGCCGCAGTCGGCCCGTGCTGCCGGCGATTTTGCCGAATATGAGGTCAAGGCGGGCTTCCTGTTCAACTTTTTCAATTTCATCACCCTGCCCGCCGCCGCGTCGACCCAGCGGCCGATGCTGCTGGTGGTTCTGGATACCGGCCCCGTCGGGGCAAGCATCGCCGAAGCCCTGGGCAATGAAACCGTCCTTGGCCGTCCCCTCAAGGTGCTCACGAGCGAAAATCCCGACGATGCCCGGCAGGCGGACATGGTTTTCGTTCCCGCCGCCTATCCGGGGAAACCCCTCCCCATTCCGGCTGCTCTTTCCGGCCGACCGATCATCACCGTTGGGGAATCCCCGGATTTTCTCAATACCGGCGGCATCATCAATTTCGTGCGGCAGGGCAACAAGATCCGCTTTGAGATCAATCCCCAGGCCGCCCAGCGGGCCGGGCTCAAGATCAGCTCCCAGCTTCTGCGGCTGGCGATCATCAAAAACGAGCCCCACTCCCTGAATCGACCGGACCCAGACGCACCGGCGGATAGCCGCCGCCGGGTCAACATCAGCTCCGGCACAACGCCGCAGACCCCCGGGACATAATGCCATGGCAGTGCTACGCCTCCACTCCATCCGCCGGAAACTGCTGCTGATCATCATGCTCACCTGCGGGCTTGTCCTGACCTTTGCCTGCTTCGCCCTGTTTGCCTACGAATGGTACTCTTTCCGGCAAACCCGGGAGGAAAGCCTTGCGGTGCTCAGTTCGGCAATCGCGGAAAACGCCACTGCCGCGCTGGCTTTTGCCGACCAGGAGGCCGCCGCCCAAACCCTTGCCACCCTGGCGGCGGATCCCGGCATTGTCTATGGCGCCATCATTACCCCAGCCGGGGTCTTTGCTCAATTCAGCAAAAACAAAAGGCCCTTTCCCCATGATCTGAGCCCTCAGGCCCTGCCCATCAAAAAGGCGCTCTTCCGGCAGGGGCACGTCGATCTTGCCCAGGAGATCCGCCTGAACGGCAGACTCCTCGGCTGGCTTTTCGTCCACGCCGACCTGCATGCCGAACAGGTCATGATCCGCAGCTATCTGCTGGTCGTTTCCGCCGTGCTGCTGCTTTCGGCGTTGGTCGGTCTGCTGATCTCCTCCCGGTTGCAACGGTTGCTCACCCAGCCGATCCTTGCCCTGGCCGGGGTAATGAAACAGGTCTCCCAGGAGAAAGATTATGCCCTCAGGGCCGAAATCGGAGGTGACGACGAAATCGCTATCCTGGCTCGGGGCTTCAACGAAATGCTCGACCAGATAGCGGCCCGGGATCAAGCTCTGCTGGTGGCCCAGGACAGCCTGGAAGAGAAGGTCCGCGCCCGCACCGGCGAACTCCTGGAGGCCAAGGAGGCGGCCGAGGCGGCCAACCGCGCCAAGTCGGATTTTCTGGCCAATATGAGCCACGAAATCCGCACCCCCATGAATGGGGTCATCGGCATGACCCAGCTCATGCTCGACACGGAGATCAATACCCAACAGCAAAAATTTCTTGGCCTGATCGATCAGTCGGCCAACCGGCTCCTTGAGGTGATCAACGATATCCTCGATTTTTCCAAGATCGAGGCTTATAAGCTTGAGCTGCGACAGACCCCTTTTCATCTGAAACATAACGTGGAGAACACGGTTCAGGAGTTGGCGGTGAAGGCCCAGGAAAAAGGTCTGGAGCTGCTCTGCAATATTGCCCCGGATACGCCGGCCATGGTGGTGGGTGACTCGGTGCGCCTGCATCAGATTCTTACCAATCTCGTTGCCAACAGCATCAAGTTCACTGCGCAAGGGCATGTGCTGATCACCGTGCAGCCTGAAGGGGAGTCGCCCAAGGGCGTGGAGCTGCGTTTTTCCGTGAGCGATACGGGAATCGGCATCCCGAAGGAGCAACAGGCCGCTATCTTCAATCCATTCGCCCAGGCGGACTCCTCGCTTACCCGCAAATACGGGGGAACCGGTCTGGGGCTCTCCATCTCCTCCCGCCTGGTTGAACTCATGGGCGGCAGGCTTTGGCTGGAAAGCGAAGAGGGCAGGGGGGCCACTTTTTTCTTCACCGTAACCTTCGCTGTGGTTCGGGAGACGCTGCCGGAAGAAGCAGCTCGACCGCCGGAACATCTCGCGGGCAAAACCGTTGTCGCCGTGGATGACAACGGGGTCAACCTGAGGATTCTCGAACAGATGCTCGCTACCCTTGGCATGCAGGTCCGCTCCTTTTCCCAGGGGCAAGCGGCCCTCGACGCCCTGAACAGCCTGACCGGTTGCGTTGATTTGGCGATCATTGATGTGCATATGCCCGGCATGGACGGTTTCACCCTGGCCGGGCATATGCGCCGGCACGCCCGGCTCAAGGATATCCCGATCTGCATCCTTTCCTCCACCGATCATCGGGACGAGCTCAGGCTCTGTCGTGAACTCGGGATCGAGGCATACCTGGCCAAGCCGTATCGTCACGCGGAACTCCTGCAAGAAATCGAAAAATGTCTGGCTCAGGTCAATCACCATGCCTGAACAACCCCAAAGCGAAACGAGGCCCCCCATGCGCTGTCCACAACGCCGTCCCGCCCGCATCTGGACGCCCGCCATCCTGGCCGGACTCCTGTTCGCCAACCCTGCGCCGCTCTTGGCCGAGCCCGCCAAGATCACCCAGTTCTCGTTGGAACAATTGCTGGATATGGAGGTCACCTCGGTCTCCAAAAAGACGCAAACTTTTTTTTCCGTGGCCGGCGCCATCTTTGTCATCGACCAGGAGGATATCCGCCACTCCGGCGCCACCAGCATTCAGGAACTGCTCGGCATGGTGCCCGGCATGGAGGTCTCCCAGATCGACAACAACAAGTGGGCCATCACCAGCCGCGGCTTTAACGGACGTTTCTCCAATAAACTCCAGGTGTTGTTGGATGGCCGCACCATCTATTCACCAAGCTTTTCCGGGGTCTTCTGGGAGACTCAGGATGTGATGCTTGAAGATATCGAGCGGATCGAAGTCATCCGCGGGCCGGGCGGCACCCTGTGGGGGGCGAACGCGGTGAACGGGGTGATCAACATCATTTCAAAGAAGGCGGCCGACACCCAAGGCAGTCTGGTGAGCCTGGGACTTGGCGCCGCAGAGGGCGGGGCGGCCGTACGTCACGGCGTCACAATCGGCGACCAGGCCCATCTGCGCCTCTATGGAAAGGAAACCAGCCGCAACGGGGCCAGGGGCTACGCTTCCGGCAGCGAACTCGATAACGACTCCAACCTGGGCCACGGCGGCTTCCGGCTGGACTGGGACAAGGATCGGCAGGACAACTTCACCCTGCAGGGCGACGCCCACCGGGGCCGGTACACCGAGGTGGCCAAACATCTGACCCTGGCTGCTCCGTATTCGGAAACGGTGAGCGACGACTCCTATCTGCGGGGCACAAACCTTCTGGGCCGTTGGCACCGTGCCTTGAGCCCCACCTCCGACACGACCCTGCAAATCTATTATGATCACGACCGCCGGGCCGGGGAGACCATCGGCCAGGAGATCAATATTGTGGATCTCGATTTCCAGCACCACGTCGGGCTGGGTGACCGGCACGACCTCGTCTGGGGACTGGGCTACCGCTCCAATCAGGACTCGATCAACAATCTTCAGCCGTTCCAGATCTCCTTTAATCCGGATTCTCGCCGGACCGAACTGTTCAGCGCCTTTCTCCAGGACGAGATCATGCTGGTCAAGGAACGGCTGCGCCTGACCGTGGGCGCCAAGCTGGAACATAACGACTACACCGGCTACGAGGTGCAGCCCAGTGCCCGGCTTGCCTGGACCCCCAGCAGGAACCACACTCTCTGGGGCGCGGTAAGCCGGGCGGTGCGCACCCCCTCCCGCAGTGAATCGGACTTCCAGGTAGGCCTCTATGCCCTGCCCTTTCCGTTTACTCCGACGCTCTACAGGATAGAAGGCTCGCCGGATCTGGAGGCCGAAACCCTGATGGACTACGAGGCTGGTTACCGTTTCAAGCCTGATGACCATCTCTTCTTCGATCTTACCGCTTTTACCAGCCGCTATGAGGACCTGCTCACCCGGGAAATCGGCACTCCGCGAAACATGGGGAGCTACTGGCTCATTCCCTCGACCTTTGCCAACAACATGAACGGCAAGACCTACGGCCTGGAACTTGCCACTACCTGGCAGCCTTTTTCCTGGTGGGAATGGAAGGCAGCCTATACCTATCTGCATATGCGGCTCCATAGCTGCACCGATCCCGAATCCGGGCACAATAAGGAATTGGGCCGCCCCGAAAGCCAGCTTTCGCTTCGTTCGATGATCAATCTTCCCCACAACCTGGAGCTTGATGCCTGGTTGCGCTACGTGGACAATGTGGCGCGACCGAGTGGTTACCTGAGCGGCGGCTTTGTCGGGGTTGGGAGCTATGCCACCCTTGATCTGCGGCTGGGTTGGCACCCAAAAGAAAATCTGGAACTCTCCCTGGTGGGCAAGAACCTCCTGGAAAGTCATCATCTGGAGTATGTCTCCGAGGACTCCATTCCGGCCGAGATCGAGCGCAGCCTCTACGTAAAGGCGACCTGGATCTTTTAAGCGAGAAAGCCGGGAGATGGTGCACGGCGCGGTCATAAAACCGCAACGGGGTTTGGGAGCGATTCGCATTTTTTCTGTTTCATTCCTGCATATTCCAGTGTCATGCAGCATGCTCATCTAATTCCGTAAGCGAAGCGCCACCCGACAGCCGATGGCCTTCTTTTCTCCGGCGATATCCTTGAAATCGTCACCCGGAATATCGGCGCAGGACTTGTCCTCATCTCCCGGGATATTTCCGACGCAACGGCTGGTGAGACGGAAAAGGCCGCCCTGCAGCTTTC